>Ga0256828_1001284_pt1 | contig 15819 bp, 20 predicted proteins | sample CV88metaG_FD_185993 | JGI IMG/M metagenome (GOLD analysis project Ga0256828, IMG submission 185993) | Hydrothermal vent microbial communities from East Pacific Rise, Pacific Ocean - CV88 | ecosystem: Environmental > Aquatic > Marine > Hydrothermal vents | place: Pacific Ocean: East Pacific Rise...
TATTATTTTAATGACTATCTAAACATAGTCTAAATTGATGTTTAGATAGTTTTCTAAGTTTATTATCTACAAGGATCAATCATTACATCTTGATTGGCAAATAGATAGACTTCAACTCTTCTATTTAAAGCACGGTTTGTATAGTTATTGTTTGGTGCTATTGGTTTACTTTCAGAACAACCTCTTGTTGTGGGATAACCATTTACTGATAACAGTTTAGCTACGCTATTGGCTCTTTTTGATGATAATTTTTGATTATATTCATAACTTCCTTGATCATCTGTAAATCCAGCTACTGCTACTATTGTTTGTGGATATCGTTGTAGAAGCTGAGATATTTTTTGAACTTTATATCTAGCACTAGGTTGTAGTTTGTCAGAGTTTGTGGCAAACATCATTTTATCTCTAAACATAATTTTTACATAGCCATTATGTTTTGATACGATAATAGAGTGATTAGGGTCTAATGCTGCTAATGGATCATTATTGACTCCTGTTCCTAGAGCATTAGCAATTTCATTCGCTTGTTTATCAAGACTATATCCAATGGCACCACCAGCAGCAGCACCTATCAATCCACCAATAACGGCATTTCTTGTATGATGGCTACCTTGATTATGTCCAATTAAGGCTCCTGTAACGGCTCCTAGTAAGGCACCTGTTTTAGTTCTGTCATAACTAGTATCTTCTACTAGACCAGGTTCACTATAACAACCAGCTAATATGATTGTTGCTAAAGCTGAAGCTATAATAGATTTTTTATTTAACATAATTGATACTCCTAAATATTGAGATTATATATTTTAGCATAACTTTAGTGCTTTTGTATAATCACTAGGATAGTTTAAATTTAAAAATAGCTTTTTGTCTTCAAATTGAATTCTATTTATATTGTGATTTTTAAGTATATAATTTATTTTGTGATTATTATTTTCTATATATTGTTTGGCTATGGGAATAAATGATAGATTATATATAGCACATAATGGTTCCAATCCATTTATACTTTGAGCAATGGTAGCTATATAAGATGTATTATTGTTATCTATAATTTGTTTAATTACATCTATTGAGATAAATGGTATATCTACACTAATAATCATAGTAGGTTTTTTTGTATATTCTAGTATAGATATGATAGCTCCTAAAGGGGAGTGTACTTGGTAGCTATCTACTATTAATGGAGCATTAAAGTCAAATTTATGTTCTTTCGTAGAGATATAAACATTATTGAAAGCACTATGAAGTTTTTGGTATTGATATTGTGCTAAGGAGTTATATCCACCAAAAGGAAGTAGTGCTTTATCTTTTCCCATTCTTGAGCTTTTCCCACCAGCTACTATGACAATAGGTGTTTGTGAATTCATTTTTTTGCCTTTCTATATTGGTGTAAGTGTAAAAATATAAATGCTATAAGAGTAATTATTGATTCAATTAAAAACATATTATCACCATAAATTTTACCAGCTAATAACGCACCAACAGAACCACCAAGTCCAAAAGCAATACCTAAAAAGAACTGTTGAGCAAGTTTTTTCTCTTGATATATTGTAAAGACATAATTAATAGATGCTGTATGGTATAGAGCAAAACTAAAAGCATGTAAGCTTTGAGCAAAAAATGTGAGTATGATAGAGTCTGGATATAGGTATAAAATTAGCCATCTAAACGATGTAATAATGATAGAAATTTTAATTATAGTTAATAGATTTTTTTGAAGGAGTGGCCCTTGAAAATAAAGCATAATAATTTCGGCAATAACACCAAAACTCCACATCCAGCTAGTCATTTCTAAAGATATAGAGTGTTGTGTTTCGTAAATTGTAAAAAAGTTATAGAATCCAGCAAATCCAACTTGCATTAAAAATACAGATACCCAAAATAACCAATATTTAGATAGAGAGAAGTTTTCTGTTTTATTTGTGTTTTTTTCTACTTTATTTGTATCATATCTTACAACTATCATACCAAGAATCATTGTTAATAGAGCCATACTTAAAAGATAATATAGAGTATCATAAGGTGTATCGAGGATTTTCCCTAGATATAAAGCAATTGCCATAAATCCTATTGAACCCCATAGTCTAATCTTCCCATATTTACTTTTATGAACTTGAGAGAGAGCTATTGTTTCTATATATGGTAGAGATATACCCATAGAGGCACCAAAAAGAAGATTTGATATAAAAAATAGATAAAAAGAGTCTATTGTATATAAAAAGATTAAACTGCTAATAAAAGATAATATTAAAGAACTATGATATATAGTAATGTTTAGTTTAATAAAGTATTTAAATATAAATGGTAAAAGAAATCTCATAAAAGGAGCAGCAGAGTATATAATTCCAACTTCTGTTGGAGTATAGTGTAGTTGAATTAATGCTTTTGGTAAAAAAATTACATATACTCCTACTAGAGCAAAATAGAATAGATAATATCCTCCTAATGAGAAATGAAAAAGTTTATCACTATTTTTCATTTTGCTTTTTTATCACTATGGCTGTATTGCTTAAAAAGTCATGTAGATTTTTATAATCTTTTCTTAGGAACATAACAAACCAGCTAAAAGTTGCCATAGTTAATATAGCTGATAGATTACGAAAGAGTATCAATAGTAGAGATGGTCTCTCTCCCGTAGCTTCATCTATAACCTCTAGGTTATATGCTCTATATCCAGGTGTTTGTCCTGTTTTAAACATAAATATAGTTTGTACTATAACTAATGGTATGAGTATATATAGCCAACCTAAAGCTTTATCATTAGCAAAACCTTCTCTCCCCCCCATGATAAGATAAAATACTATATACATAATAGGCATTAAAAGCATAAAGCTATCAGTTAAAAAGGCTTTTAATTTTAGTATAGATGAGGCATAAAAATATTTATGCTTTTGTTGAGTTTTTTTATTATTGGTTTCTGTTTTGATACCTTTTTTAGTATCTCTAAATCTCTGTTTTGCCATTATTGTAATCCTTGTGTCATTGTAAATATAGGTAAAAGCATAGCTGATACTATTACACCTACTATTGTACCGATAAGTAGCATCATTACAGGTTCTAGTAGGCTTAGTAGTATTTTTAATTTATCATCATTCTCTTCCGCATATAGCTTAGAGACATTATTTAAAATAGTTGCCACCTCACTTGACTCTTCTCCTAGTGCTAGTGATTGCATAAAGTTTCTTTTTAATGCTACTCCTTTTGTGATATGTAGAGCATTAGATAGTTTATTTCCCTCTACAACTTTAGTAGATGCTTTTTGAAATAGCGAGCTAAGTTTATAATTTCCAAATGAAGATACAGCAAGATTTACAGCTTGTGAATATGCTACTCCAGAATCTAACATTAATGATAATATGTATGAGAATCTACCTAGTTCATGATTTTGTATCAGAGTTCCTAATATAGGGGTTTTAAGTTTAATACCATCAATAAATATATGAAAAACTTTGGATTTATTATATAGTACTTTATATAAAATAATTATTGATATTATAGATATGATAAGGGATATATAGTGGTTTGTTAAGAAGTCACTAATATTTAATACAAATTGAGTGATAGGAGGTAGTTGCTGATTTGTATCTTCAAAAATTTCTGTAATTTTTGGCACAACAAATACTATTAGAAATGATGTCATAGCAATTGCTACTGTAAAGATAATAGTTGGATATACCATAGCACCTTTAACCTGTTTTTTGATTTTATATTGAGCAGTGAAAAAATCGGCCATATTTTTTAAAACCTCTTCCATTTTTCCACCTTGAGCTGCTACATTAAGGCTTTGCATATAAAACTCTGGTAGTTTATATACACTTTGTGATTGAAGTGCTTGGTAGATAGATTTCCCTTCATCTATCATTGTTTTTATACTATTTAAGAAAGATAGATATTTTTTCTCATTAGCATGTTGGTTCTCCATCAATCTAATAGCAGTTAGTATTGTCATTCCTGAACCAATATAAGAAGATAACTCTTTTGAAAAATTTGCTAAGACTTCTATTGGTATCTCTTTTTGAGTAATATTAGATAGTGAAAACTCTTTGGCTTCATATAGCGTTTCATAATATATATTTTTAGCTCGTAGTTTTGCTCCAGCCTCTTCTACACTATTGGCATTGATAGTACCTTTTACTTTTTCTCCAGTAGCATTGAAGCCTTTATATTTAAATAACATATTTTAATCCTAGTTTTTATAATGAAGTAATATCAAAATGAAAATACTCAGATGAATATTGCCCTTTAATTTTAATCTCTTGTATTGTGGCATCAGGTATATAAATTTTACTATTTTCATGAGAGATATTTATTGGTTCTGGAATATTGATTTTTCTATCAATATTTTTAAGCATCTCTCTACTTTTTAAGTCATCAACTTTAAAATCTTGACTTATTATATCATAAGCACTCTTTTCATCTTGATTATAGTTAAGTGCTTTTTTTGATATAAATAGTGAATCTTGTAGTATAAATTTATTTTTATTCATAACATAGGTAATCTCATTTCGTGTATTTGAGTGTAGTTTGAGAACATATACAATAGAGCCTGATAAGATGATTACAGAGATTAGAACCTCAATGAGAGTAAATGCTTTATGTAGAGAGTTATTCAATATAAATCTCCCATATTTTGTAGATATTGTGAATCTTTTATCCATAACTCTTTTGCCTCTTCTAGTGAGTCTATCTCTTTTGATGTATCAAAAAAAGAGCTTATAAAATATGTATGTTCACTATTTTGTAAAATAAATTGTGTATTACTTCCATTTTTGTAAAACTCTATTACCATACACACTTTATTATCATCTATTCTACCAAAGTCCATTTTCTTTAACTCACTATTTTTATCTAAAGTATATATTGATACATCTTTACCTAAATCAAAATTTATATCCAACTTTTTTAAAGGCTGATGTAAAGAGTTTGTAAAAAAACAATCTTTACATTGATTTAAACATATCATTTTTCCAACTTTAGAGTTGTGTTTCTTTATGATGGAAGTGAGTCGAAGGGGTGTTACTTGTGGTGTTGAGCTATTTTGTAGAAAAATAGGCTCAAACCCTAAAACATATATTAAAGATATAATAAAAATAACAATTAGTAGTTCTATTAGAGAAAAAGCTTTTTTATATTTTTTATTATACATTATACCTCTATATTGTTAGTTATTACATTTTGAGAAAAATATATCTTTTCCATTATCTTCACCACCCTCTTTTCTATCAGCACCAAAACTGATTATCTCTACATCATCACCCTTATTTATATATACAAAAGGTGTTTTCCAAGAGTCTTTAGGTAGCTTTTTCAAATAAGGCTTTGCTCTATAATTTGGATACTTATCGCTATCAGGGTTGCTAAGAAGTGCTTCAAAGCCCTCTTCTGTTTCTGGAAATACTCCATTATCTAACTTGAACATATCTAATCTTTTCTTTAAATCGTTCATTTTTAGACATACAGTATCTCTTTTTGCTTTATCTGCTGAATCCATAAGTCCTGGTGCCACAACAGCCACTAATCCTCCAAGGATTACTATAACAATAAGTAGTTCGATAAGAGAAAATGCCTCTCTTTGTTTTTTGTGATGGTTCATATTATTCCTTTAGTTTTTTGTGTTATAATAACTAGTTTTTGACAATAATTTTACTTTAATCGAGCTTTTATATGGATAAATTTACAAATAGTATAGACAAAAGGGTTTCTCAGAAAAGAGGGTTTGCTCTACTACTTACACTATCAATTTTGTCTATTATTATCTCTTTAAGTGTGATTTTAGTAAATTATTTATCTACTGTAACTAAAACAACAATCTCTACTAAGGCTATTATTCAAGGAGATATTCTATATAAAGATATACAAGATATACTTGATAGATCAAAAAGTCATAAATCTACACTATATAAAAATCTTTATCTGATGACTCTTCCTTATGCTTTAGATGATAATAGATATGGTATATATTTAAACTGTAAACCATTAGCTAATGGTATCAATATTAACTGGTTGGCATACAATGGGGATAAAAGGTTACAAAAAAGGTTTAATCTTGCTCAAAAGGTTTTAAGTGATATTTTACAGATATATAATGTCTCTAATCCTTCACGATTAGAAGATTTGATATATACTAATATTCGCTTAGGAGTAGGAGATAGAAAAAAGAGAGAAATTTTAAATATATCTAAGTTTGAAGAGATACTATTTCAGTATATCTTAAAAGAAGATGATAAATCTGTTCTAAAGATACCGTGGGATAGATATTTTGTATTTAATCATGTTTTTAATGATATGGATAAAAATATGATTGATGGTAATTATCTATCAGCTGAGTTGATATCTATACTTTTTGATATGGATATAGCACTTGTTAAAGAGAGTTGGTTTGTGGGTGAGACTACATTAAAATCATTTTTGAGTGAAAATGATATAGAATATAATATGGATCTATTTAGTAGTAAATTTTATATTTATACACAATGTGAAGTGAGTTATACCTATATGGGTGATATGTTTAAATTTACTTTTAAAGATATAGAAGATGAGGTAAGAGAGTTTGAGTTTTATGGCAAAAAATAAGAGACTTATATTGGTATATAAAGATATGCCAAATGTAAAAATAGATGATAAAGTTAGTATAGTTTTAACACCACAAAACTATATACTAAAAAGGGAAAAGTTACCTATAAAAAAAGAGTATCAAGCTAAACGAGTTGTAGGTTCTATCTTTGATAATGTATTAGATGATATGGAGAGTTATAGCTTTTTTATCTATAAGGATTTAGATGAGTGGATTTTTATAGCTTATAAGATAGATGAGATATTGACTCTACTAGAAGAGAAAAATATACCAATAAGTCAGGTACAAGAGGTGTTTTTTGCTCAACAGTTTATCAAAGAGTTATCTAACCCAATAGATATGGGTAGTGTCGCATTGATTAATCTAAATAATATAGCAACAGTTGTGTCTAAGATGATTTTGCCTAAAGAGAGTATATATCTTGATGAGATAAACTTCAAATCAAAAGTAAAGCCTGTTTTTTTGAAACAGACAAACTCTAAAATTGACTCTACTGTTACAAAAATGGTTAGTGTATCTCTAATTATTTTGGCTATATTGTATTTTGTAGAGACCCAATTAGTTATCAAAAAAGGGGTAGGTGATAGTAATATTGATGAGATATCTAGTGATTATCCAGCGTTACAAAGTTCTTATACTAGAGCTAGTGTGTTATCAAAATATAGAAAAATAGATAAAATTCAGAGATTAAAAAGAGATTTACTTAAGAGTGTTTTTGCTATATCTAAAAAAGGTGTTAAGTTAGAGAAACTTAATATGTCATCTACAAATTATGATATAGTACTCTCTTTAACTAACAGAAGTAAAGATGAGGTAGTAAAAGAGTTGAAATCAAAAGGATTAAAAGTTCATAGTGCTACATCTAAAGAGATAATATTAAAAGGAAAGCTATGAATATAACACAATATAAAAATGAAATTTTATTGATTGTTTCTATACTTATCCTAACTTTTGCTTATCTCTTTAAGTCTCATACTATTGAGGAGTTAGAGAGTAATAAAGCTAATAATATAAAAAGTGCTTTAGAGATTAAAGAGGCTATATCTTTAAAAAATATTTGGGAACCTAAAGATATCGTACAGAAGATAGATAAACTAAAAAGATTAGTCTCTTCAAATCAATTAGAGTGGAGAAAAAGTGGGAAAAAGTTAAATATAAAATTTAAAAATATGGAGACAAAAGAGTTCAATAGAGTATTAAATCAAATTCTAACAACACCTATTCAGATAAAAGAGATAAAAATTGAGCAGAACCATCAAAAATATACTATGGAGTTAAAATGCAAATACTAAAAAGTCTATTTATAGCAATACTATCTACATTGATAGCTATTATTATTTTTATGCCAACTAAACAGTTATATTTTTTATTTGAAGAAGAGTTGGCAAAGAATGGTATAAAACTCAATGAAGACAAGATACAAAGTGGTATATTTGGATTGGATATTGATGGTATTGATGTCTATGTTGAAGGGATTAAAGTAGCACATATTGAGCATATACATTTTACAACTTTTTTATTAGTAAGTGATATAGATGTGAAGAGTGTTGTTTTTGATAAATCCCTATCAAAGGTTTTACCAAGTGATATATCAGAGATAGATTTAAAGCATAATATTATATCTCCTACTACTGTAAATATAGAGGTTAAAGGTGATTTTGGTTTGGCAAAAGGATATGTAGGAGTAAATCATACTCTTCATTTGGATTTTGTAGAGGTTAAAGATATATCTATGTTTAAAAATGAGTTACAAAAGGGTGATAATGGGTGGTATTATGAGACAAAATTCTAAAAAATCAAATATGAAATTATTTCTAATACCTTTAATAATTTTTGTACTCATTAAAGCTTTGTGGGTAGTTGTTGAGGTATTATGGTTACCTTCTAGTGGTATTGATTATATAGATAATCAAAATATTAAACCACTCTATTATAGAGTTAGAGTAGATAAGCCAAAAATTAAAAAAGTTACTAAAGCTAAAATTAAAAAGCCAGTATCTAGTATCAAAGATATTAAGCTCTTAGCTATATATTTATCATCTGATGATGTTGTAATTACAGCAGTATATAAAGGTAGAAGTAAGATATTGGCAATAGGAGATAAAATCAATGGCTTTACTCTTGTTGGCGCAGAATCAACCTATGCTATTTTGAGTAAAAATAATAAAAACTATAAGATAGAGTTACCAAAATCAAAAAGTAGCAATAAAAGTACGATTACCGTAGTAAAAAGTAATCAGAGCAGTTCAAAAAAGAGTATAAATGATGCTGTTCGTGATGATGGTGGTGTAAAGGTGATAGATAAAGAGACTTTTAGACACTTTACAACCAACATCAATGATATCTATAAAAATATAGGAATAAAAGATATAACAGTTGGTGATAAGAAAAAATTTAAAGTAAGTTTTATCAAAAGAGATAGTATCTTTTCTAAATTGGGATTAAGAAGAGGAGATATTATCAAATCTGTAAATGGTGAAGAGATTGATAGTTATGCCAAAGCATTTAACATATACAAAGAGGCTACAAATATGACAGATTTAAGCCTAGTAGTAGAGAGAAACAATAAAGAAGTGGAGTTAGAGTATGAGATTGACTAAAGTATTGATATCAGCATTATTGGGATTGAGTATAAGTGCTAATGCGATAGATGAGGATAAAATTAATATTAATTTTAGAGATTTGAATTTAAGAGATTTTATAGAGATGATTTCTAAAATTACACATAAAAATATATTAATCAATGTAAATTTAAATGGTAAGATAAACTTTGTATCTCAAGAGCCGATTAAAAAAAGCTCTTTAATACCACTTGCCAACTCTATTTTAGAGAGTAAAGGGTTTACAATTATTGACCAAGGGGATTTTTATAAAGTAGTTAAAGCTAGTAGTGCTGCTTCTCAGGGATTAGATGTGAGTTCTAAAGTTGGTGGAGAGACTATGAAAACAGTAATGTTTCCACTTAAAAATACAAACGCAGCTATTATTAGAGCAAAAATTAAGCCTTTGCTTGGTAGAAATGATAAAGTTATATCATTTAAAGAGAATAATGTCTTAGCTATCACATCTACACCTAGAGTTTTGAAATCTATTGCTAAAGTTATAAATACCGTTGAAGCAAGAGGCGAAAAGAAATCAGTAGTTGTTAGATTAAAATACTCTAGTGTAAAAGATATATTTGCCAATGCTCAAAATATGGCAAAAAAGATATTTCCACAAAGTATAGAGAGTCAAAAAGTTGATGTTTTTCAAGATTTAGCTACTAACTCTATTATATTGATAGGAAAACCAGAAAATAACGCTAGAATGATTAAGTATATTAAACAGCTTGATATTAAAGGTGATAGTGTTGAACAGAAACTATATGTTATTAGATTAAAAAATTCAAATGTAGAAGAGATGGAGAAGATTTTAAGTAAACTTATCTCTCAAATGAATAGTCTAAAAGCAGATAAAATTAAAACAAAAGGCAGTAAGCCTAAAAAAGCGATGGTTGTAGCTGATGTTGAGAGAAATGCGTTGATTATATTGGCTACATCAGAGCAGATGAAAAATATTAGAGATACTATTAGAGAGATAGATATACCTAAAGTTCAAGTCTATGTAAAGTCAAAAATCGTTGAGATAGATACAAATATGGCTGAACAGATAGGTTTACAATATGGATTAAATGGTGGGGCTATAACATCAACAGGACTTTTTACACTAGCTTCAAATATGGGTGCTAGTGCTTTACGAATTTCACCACAACTATTGACATTTTTAAATACAAATAATAAAACAACATATACGGATAGTAATGGTAATGTTATAGAAGATAATAATCCAGCATTTAAGTTTGATGAGACTGATAAAGTTTTTGCTCTTGGTGCTCAGTTGGACTTTTTGCGTAGAAATGGAGCCGCTCATATTTTAAGTGAGCCATCTGTATTATGTACAAATAATAAATTGGCTACTATATATGTAGGACAGACAATGTCAATATTGACAAAAGGGCAACAGAGTACACAAGGGCAAGGTAATATTATCAACTCATACTCAAGAGAAGATATAGGTATCACACTTAAAGTTAAACCTAGACTTTCTAGTAACAATAAAGTATCTCTTGAAGTAGAGACTCAAATAGAAGATGTTGACCCGTCATCTGAACAGATAGCAGATAGACCAACAACAACAAAAAGAAAAGTTATAACAAATGCCATTGTAAATAATGGTGAAACTATTATTTTAGGTGGTTTGATGAAAAAGGTAGGTGGTAAAGGTATCAATAAAATACCATTCTTAGGAGATATTCCTCTATTAGGTGAACTACTATTTACTCATCATTCAGATGTTGAGAGAGAGCAAAATGTTGTTATCTATTTGACTCCATATATTGTTAGAAAAAGTGGAGATTTGGCTAAATTGAAAGAGCTATTAGCTGAATTAGATGAAGTTCAAGAGAGATATAACCATATTGTTGAGAAGATACTTGAAGATAAGAAGAAACCTTTTTTCTCTCTAGGAAGTGATGATGATAAAGCTCAAACTTCTAGTGCTGTAAAACCTATAAATAGTAAAGTAAAAGCCAATAGTGGACATTTGAGAAATTTAGAACTATTAGATAGTTTAGAGGAGGATTATTGATGCTTATTCCTACTTTAGAAGATGTCAATTTAGAACCATTGTGGGAAGATGAGAATAATCCTAAATTGTCTCTAAAGTACAATCTACTCTTTACAACTTTAAATGGTGTAAAGAGTGCTGTTGTCCAAGAGAAGACACTATCTGAGGCACTGAACCATTTGGCTAGATTGGACTTGAACTACTCTATTGTTTTAGTTGATGAGGATAGTTTTGAGAGACTTAAAAATAAATTTTTAGAGATACAGACAAGCTCAGCTTTTGAAGATATCAGTAGTGCTACTGATGAGTTGATTGAAGTTGAATCTGATTTACTTGAGTTTATTCAAAATTCACAAGATTTACTCTCAGATGAAGCCTCAGCACCTATCATTAAACTTGTAAACTCTCTCTTTTTTCAAGCACTTAAAAAAGGAGCTAGTGATATTCATATCGAAAATTCTGAGAGAAAAGGAGAGGTTCGACTTCGTATTGATGGAGCATTAAAAAAACATTTGGATTTGGATAAGAGTGTTATCTCTTTAGTAATTAACCGTATTAAGGTTATTTCAAATCTTGATATCTCTGAAAAGAGAGTACCTCAAGATGGTAGAACACAAATCACAATATCTGGTAAAACATTAGATGTAAGGGTATCTATCTTGCCTACATACCATGGTGAGAGGATAGTTATGAGGATATTGGCTCAGAGTGAGCATATACCAACATTAGAATCATTAGGTTTTCCTGCTGATATTACAGAAAATTTACATAGACTCTTATCTCACGCACACGGTATGATGTTAGTTACTGGTCCTACTGGTTCGGGTAAATCAACAACTTTACACGCTTGTTTACAACATATCGCAACACCTGATAAGAATATAATTACAGTAGAAGACCCTGTTGAGTATAATGCTGATAATATAGCACAAATTCAAGTCAATACTAAAGTTGGACTTACTTTCTCAGCAGGGCTTCGTTCTATCCTTAGACAAGACCCAGATATTATAATGGTAGGAGAGATTAGAGATAGTGAGACGGCAGATATAGCTCTTCGTTCAGCACTTACAGGACACCTTCTTCTTTCAACTCTCCATACGAATGATGCGACATCTTCTATCAGTCGGCTTATGGATATGGGGATTGAAAACTTTTTAATCTCATCTACTCTTCTTGGTGTATTGGCTCAGAGATTGACAAGAAAACTCTGTCCACACTGTAAAGAAGAGACAAATCTTATACCTGCTATTGCTCAAGAGTTGTCACTACCTGTTGAACATAGATATTTTCAGGCTAAAGGGTGTAAAGAGTGTGACTTTACAGGATATAAAGGTAGGGTAGTTATAGGTGAACTATTTTTGATAGATGATGAGGTGAAAGCTATGATGAAAGATGGTTTTAATGATTATCAAATTAGAGAGGCTATGAAGCAAAAAGGCTTAATCACTATATCAGATAGATTAAAAGAGTTACTTCTTAATGGTGAGACAAGTTATGAAGAGGCTCTTCGTGTAGGTTTAATGGATGGATAGATGCTAAAATCAACAAAAGCATTTACTCTTATTGAGGTGCTAATTGCTATCGTCTTGGTAGGGATAATCCTACCACCTCTTTATAAATTGACATCTCTAATGAGAGAATCAAATAATCAGATATTTAAATATGTAGAAGAGCAATCGATAGATTCTAAAATTATAGATACTCTCTATTTGGATTTGATTAGCTCTGATGGAAATATTACGATAAAAAAAGAAGATGGTTTCTCTCGTGTATGTATAGAAGAGAGCTTGAACTCTCTATATGGTAGATACCCTGCTAAGGTTTGTTGGGTAGTGGCTAAAGAGCATAACAGTCTAATTAGAGTTGAAGGGGATAGTTTTAAATTACCACTTAATTTAGAAGATAGAGTAGATGCCAATATGGTTATGAATAATCTTGAGTTTTTTGATGTATATAGAGGTAAAGATGGTGTGCTAGTTCTTTTAAAACGGGTAAATCAAGAGGCTATCAATTTTGCTGTATATGGTATCAAAAAACCATCTAAAAAGAAGCAAAAAGCAAAAAAGAGAGATAAAAAGATAAAAGTTCGTAAACATAGAGCAGTTGATATAAATAGTACAAAAAAATAGAGCTTACTATATGCTAAGAAACTCTTTATCCGAGATAAATATTACTTCAAACTCAAGGTAGTTCAATGGATATGACTTGATTAAAGCTTTTATCTCTTTGTATGAGAGCCTATTTTTTCCTCCACTAATTCCACTATGTTTGATATACTTAAAAAGCTCTTGATTTGAATTAAAATATACTCTGTACTCTTTGCTTTTATAGTGTAGTTTTTTATCTATATTGGATATAGCTTTAACTATCTCATCTCTTGAGGTAATAGGTGATTTTGTATTGGCTAGTAGATGTATCGTTTTAAATGTGTTTGATGTAAATAGTGCGAGATAGATACTACCACCAATACCTACTATATCTCTAAGTAAGCTATCAAAACTATTTGCCCACTGAAGTGCTGAAGATGAGATGACTATATCTATACTATCAATGGGTAGTTGTTCTCTCCAAGATATATCATTAAAGTTACTCTCTATCTTTGTAATATTGCTATTTGATGGGTGAAGTTGTAGCATATTTGTTGAAAAATCCATCGCATAGTAGTGAGATATATCTATATTTTTATCTTTTATTGCCTGATATAGAGTACCATCACCTGAGCCTATATCTAAAATGGTAGATACTCTATCTTCTCTAATTTGTTCAACTAATAACTTGGCTATCTCTTTTTGAATAGCGTTGTAGTGTTGATAATCTTTGGCAAATCTTGAGAACTCTTTTTGAACATATTTTGTATCATCATTTATGTATATCTTATCTTCCATCTTTATCGCTTCTTCAAAGAAATTTGGGTATAATCGCCCAAAATTATACCCAAAATCATTTTGGTATGCCATAAAAAGAGGTAAGATATGACATCAACACTTTTAATCGTACAGATTATATTAGCAATAGCTATTACTATTACAGTATTGCTTCAAAAAAGTTCAAGTATAGGATTAGGTGCTTATAGTGGTAGTAATGATTCACTATTTGGAGCAAAAGGACCTACTGGATTTTTAGAGAGAGCAACTTTTATTCTATCTTTTGTATTTATAGTAAATACTCTATCATTGGGTTATCTATATACAAAACAGAGTCATAGCTCAGTAACAGATACTATTGTTCCTGCGAACAATAAAGTAATCCCAACACCAACAAAAGCACCAGCTACTCCAGTAACTCCAACTGCTCCAGTAGCTCCAGCAGCACCTACAAAATAATAAAAGGGCATATTGCTCCCTTTTGTTATATTTTCTCTCAAACATCTTTTCTCAAAACAGTTACTCTTTAATTTGAAGTTCATAAAAAGGTAAAAAAGGGTAAAATTGCTAAAAATATCTTAGGAGATAATTATGCTAAATGAGATTTTTGAGACAACAAAAGAACATATGAATAAGAGCCTTGAGGCACTAAAAAGAGATTTCTCTACACTTAGAACAGGTAAAGTTACAACAACAATCGTTGATAATATTAAAGTTGATTACTACGGTACTCCAACACCATTAAATCAAGTAGGTAGTGTAATAGCAACAGATGCTACTACTATATCTATCACACCATGGGAGAAGAGTCTATTGAATGATATTGAAAAGGCTATTCAAGAGGCAAATATTGGTGTAAATCCAAATAATGATGGTGACTTTATCAAACTATTTTTCCCACCAATGACAAGTGAGCAGAGACAAGAGATTGTAAAACAGGCAAAATCTATGACAGAGAATGCTAAAGTAGCTATTAGAAATATAAGAAAAGACTCAAATAACAAAATCAAAAAACTTGAAAAAGATAAAGAGATAAGTGAAGATGAGTCTAAAAAAGCACAAGAGCAGATTCAAAAATTTACAGATGAACATATCGCTCAGAGTGATGAGTTGTTTAAAGCTAAAGAAACAGATATTCTTAAGGTGTAATGATGGCTCTTGATTTAGAACAGATATATAAAGATGCCAATGCTCTTTTAGATGGACACTTCCTATTAGCTAGTGGAAACCACTCAGCTAGATACCTTCAGAGTGCTAAAGTTTTGGAGTACCCAAAACAAGCATCAATTCTTACTGATGAGTTAGCAAAGATGATAAAAGAGGCTGGAGTTGAGGTTGATACTGTATGTGCTCCAGCTCTAGGTGGAGTATTGGCTGGTTATGAGTTGGCTCGTTCTTTAGATGTTCGCTCTATCTTTGTTGAGAAAAAAGATGGTGGTATGGAGTTAAGAAGAGGTTTTGAGATATCAAAAGGTGAGAAAGTTCTTATCTGTGAAGATATTATCACAACAGGTGGTTCAGCTCTAAAAGCATCTCAAGCTATTGAAGCTTTAGGTGGTGAGATAGTAGCCTTCGCATCACTAGCAAATAGAGGTTTTTGTAAAAGAGTAGGTGGTAGCTCTGAGGCAAAACCAGAGTGTAAATTACCAAAAGATGTACCATTTTTTGCGTTAGATGATTTTACTTTTGAGATGTATGCTCCAGAAGATTGTCCTATGTGTAAAGAGGGTAAAAGTGAAGCTATCAAACCTGGAAGTAAGGGGTAAATTAGTTTAA
>Ga0256828_1001286_pt1 | contig 15814 bp, 14 predicted proteins | sample CV88metaG_FD_185993 | JGI IMG/M metagenome (GOLD analysis project Ga0256828, IMG submission 185993) | Hydrothermal vent microbial communities from East Pacific Rise, Pacific Ocean - CV88 | ecosystem: Environmental > Aquatic > Marine > Hydrothermal vents | place: Pacific Ocean: East Pacific Rise...
AGGTGCTGATATAATCCTAAGAGCTGTATATGCACCTATGAAACAGATAGCTTCAAATGCTGGATTTGATGCTGGTGTAGTTGCTAACAAAGTAGCTGAAAGCGAATATGCAAATCTAGGATTTAACGCAGCAACTGGTGAGTATGTAGATATGCTAGAAGCTGGTATTATCGACCCACTAAAAGTTGAAAGAGTAGCTTTACAAAATGCTACATCAGTAGCTAGTTTACTTCTAACAACAGAAGCAACTGTATCTGATATCAAAGAAGATCCAACACCAGCTCCAGCTATGCCAGACATGGGTGGAATGCCAGGTATGATGTGAGACGCGTAAAGCAAACGATACCTGCGTATCGTTTGTAGCGTCGAAACCGGAGGTGATGTCTCGTTAGAGACCACCGAAGGCTGGATACTTTATGTCGGAACCGGAGTGGTCGTAACAAAGTGGAGCCACGGAGGCTGGAACTTTGTATCGAAACTGTGAAAGTCGTCAAAAGAACAACAAACTATTGTTGTTCTTAGACCTGAAGCTATATACCTAACTGAAATTTTTTTTTCTAATTATATATTCTTTTATAATAAACACAAATACAGATAACAATAAAAACATAAAGAAAGAAATTATAATTATAAGTTTTCTTTTTGGTCTTATATGATCTTTATATTCTATCAGTTTAATAACTTTTGTTTTTTGTATATTACTATCAGATAGTTTTAATTTTTCTTGATAAATCATATTATTAATACTATATATTTTATTTTGTATATTTTGTATTAGTGTTTCTTGCTTTAATGCTTCCATAAGTGTTATGGCACTTAATGAAGGGTTTGATTGGAATAATTGTTTTATATTTATTTTAGTGATATGCAATTCTTTTTCTTTAAAAGAAAGTTCATTTTGTAAATCCAATAAAGTTTTATGATATATATTGATTAGAGCTAGAATATTACTTTTATATTTTTCTATAATCTTATTATGTGCATTTATTATACTGTTATTAGTAGTTTCAATAAAAGCTTTTATTTTATTCTTTGATGTACCTACAGCAGAGAGATAAATTAGATTTTTAGTTTTTGGTATTAGATGTATATCTTGTATATATGGGAATTTATGTGTTATATTATAGTTTGATACATTATATTGTATTTGTAGTTTATGTACTAATGTATTTGGATCTTCTAATATATGATTTTTATTATAAAATCCTACTTCTAATACTGAATCTATTTGATATATATTTGGTTTTATAAATATATATAAACTCATTATAAAAGTTAATAAAAAAGATAGTATTATTATTTGTTTTTTATTCTTTAGTATTATATTATATAGATATTTGAAATCTATTTCATCTTGTGTTTCCATCTTAGTAAGCTCCTTTTCCAGTAAACATAACTTGAATAGTTTTAAATATTATTTTTATATCAAGCCATAATGATTGATTATTTATATACCATTCGTCCATGTTTATTCTTTGTTCATAGTTCTCACTATCACTTCTTGCTTCTACTTGCCAATATCCTGTAATTCCAGGTTTTACAGAACAATACATTTTTGCTTTTTCTTTATAATATATTTCTAATTCTTTAGATACAACAGGTCTTGGTCCTACTACACTCATATTTCCTAAAATAACATTAAAAAATTGTGGTAATTCATCTAAGCTAGTTTTTCTTAAAAATTTGCCTATAGGTGTAATACGAGGATCATTTTTTAGCTTAAATGTTTTTTCCCATTCATCTTTTAGGTTATTATCTTTTTCCAAGAGTTCAGTTAATTTTTGATCAGCATTTTTATACATACTTCTAAATTTAAATACTTTAAATTTATGACAATTTTTACCAACTCTAGTATGTCCATAAAAGATATTTCCATTATCTGTTATTTTTATCAATATTGAGACAATGATAAAAATAGGAGATGTTAATATAATTGCAAATATAGAAAATAAGATATCAAATATTCTTTTTAACACTACTGTCCTTTTATTTGTTTTTTTTCCAATTATTATATTCTGATTCTATATACTCTTTAATTTCTGCTTCAAATCTTTGTCTACTAAATTTTAAAGAGTGTTTTCTGATCTCTTTGTAATTAAAATTCATTTTTTCAAATTTATTTACAGCTGATATTATATCATCTATCTGTTGATTATAAAAGTATAAACCAGTTTTTTTATCTATAACGGTTTCTACAGCACCACCTTTTGCAAAACATATAACAGGTGTTCCACATGCTTGAGCTTCTACTGGTGTAATACCAAAATCTTCTTCTGCTGCAAATACGAAAGATTTAGCTTTTTGCATATATTCAAGCAATATTTTATCTGGTTGAAATCCTAATAGTTTTATATTGTCTGTAGCTTTTTCTTTGATTTTTTCAAAGTCAGGACCCATACCTATAACAATTAGCTTTTTATCAGGCATTTTTGAAAAAGCTTCTACTATAAGATCTATTTTTTTATATGGTACCATTCTTGAAGCTGTAAAGTAAAAATCTTCTTTATTTTCATAAAGTGTAAATTTATCAACATCAACAGGAGGATATATAACTTTAGCATCTTTATTATAAACCTTTTTGATTCTTTTTGCTATATAGTTAGAATTAGCTATATATTTATCAACTCTATTTGCACTTATAGAATCCCATATTCTTAATTTATGTAAAAAATACTTTGCTATGATACCTTTTATACCACTTTTTAGTCCAGCTTCTCTTAAGTAATGATGATATAAGTCCCAACCATACCTTATAGGTGTATGCATATAGCATATATGAAGTTGATTTGAATGGGTCAAAACACCTTTTGAAACTGCATGAGATGATGATAATATAAGATCATATTCACTTAAATCAAATTGTTCTATAGCTATAGGAAATAAAGGTAAATAATTTCTATATTTCTTTTTTGCAAAAGGAAGTTTTTGAATAAAAGAAGTTTTAACTTTTTTACCTTTAATGATTATATTTCTATCTGTATCTTCTAAGTAATCAATGAGACTAAATATCTCAAAATCATTCCAAATATTTGTAAAACTTTCGACACATTTTTCTGCTCCGGCATATACACAAAGCCAATCATGTACTAATGCTTTTTTCATTTTAATCCTTTGATGATATTATCTATATTTTTTATCATTATGTCTTCTGTAAAGTATTTAAGTGCTGTTTTATAGCCATTTTCAGATAACTTATTATATAATTCCTTATTATGATAAAGTATTAAAAAGTAATTTTTTAAATGATGTTCTAATTTATTGGTTTCTACTAAAAAGCCACTATTATTATGTTCTATAATTTCTTTTGCTCCTCCCATATTTGTAGCAATAACAACTTTGTTTAATAACATTGCTTCGACAATAACTCTACCAAATGGTTCTGGATATATTGAAGGTAACACTAAAATATCTATATTTTGCATATATTCAATAGGATTTTCTATAAAACCAAATAATTTAATATTATCAGATAAATCATAATTATTAATTAGTTCTATAATATATTTTTTATATTTTTCTTCTTCTGTTCCCATGATTGCATCACCAATAATCCAAAATTCCATATTTTCAAACTCAGGATTATCTTTTAATAAATTAATAGCCTCAATAAAATATTTTTGTCCTTTCCAATGTGATATTCTTGAAAACATTGATATTATAAATTTATTGTTATTGTTTTTATGATGTTTTATATGGTTTGTCTGTATACCGTTATATACAACTTGTATTTTATGCTTAATACCTAGGTTAATAAGAGCATTTTTTGTAGCCTTTGAATTTGCTATAATAATTGGTTTAGAAAAGTTTACTAAAATTTTGAATATTGTTTTTTGAAAATTAGATATATTTGGATTATCCATCATATCTCTTATATGTATAATTGTATTTTTATTTGAACCAATTAAAGATAATAAACTAATTAATATTGCTTTTTGGCTATTACAGTATATAATATCATATTTCTTAGAGAGCTTTCTTATTTCAAAAATAGTTAATAATAATGATTTAAGTTTAAATAAAACTCCTAGAAAGCCTTGTTCCCTTTTGACAGATAAAAGAACTTTACTGTGATTTAAAATTATAGAGTGTATTTTTTCTTTTTTTAATAGCTTAGTATAGTCTCCTTCATCAAACGAAACAATAGTACAATAATTATCATAGTATTTTGCTATAGATAAGAGTGATAATTCACCACCACCTATATTATTGGTACCATTTATGAATAAAATTTTTTTCATAGATTAACCTTTTGTTCATTAAAGAAATTATTTTCTATTAGATAGATTAAAAGAATAAATAATAAAATTTTAAATGATATAATAGAGTTTAAATATACTTGAGTAATTACATTTTCAAAAGCAAAAAATAGTTTTAAATATAGTGCTGCAACTATAATTTTATTATTTAGTAGTTTTTCCATTACTTTGAATCCTAAAAAAGCATATATAGAATACAATATAAAATTAATAAATAATGCTATCGGTATAGTTAAACTTGATTGAGGTATTATATAAAATAAATAGGATGGATAGGCACTACTTAAATTTATATGAATATCCATAAAAAAGTTAAAATAATCATTACCCATTACTTGTTTCATAACATATTGCATACCAGTTAATCCATTATTAAAACCAAATAATATAGAAAGTTCTTTTATAAATTCATTATTATTTATTGGTAAATGGTTATGTGATAGGTAAGTATATGTAACTTCCCAAATTTCACTTTGCAAACTAAAAACTCTTTCAAGTATCATTGAACCTGCTTTATTACCAAATCTCATATAAAAATATCCATATACAAATATTGATAGCAAAATGACTGAAGTAGTTAAGATTTTAAATAGTTGAATGAAATTTATTTGTTTAAGTTTTATCCCTAATAGTAAATATGGTAAAAAGAATGAAAACAACATTAGCAATGGACCACCAAATTTCTGTTTCATTAATATATAATAAAAAATAGATAAAAATAAAATTACAAAATAAAAACTTTTATTGGTATATTCAATATTAGAAAAACTTTGTTTTGTATATAAATACCCTAATATAAATAATAAAGTATTTAGTTGAGAAGATAGAATTTTTATTTGGGGAATAAGAGCATAGTCTATCCAATAATTATTTTTATTGATATTATGGTGAAAAAGAGGTGTATTATAAGATATTATATGAATAATAAGGATACATACAATAACAAATGTTAAGTATATAAAAACTTTTGCAAAAGTTTTGCTATTTTGTATTTTTGAAAAAGTTTCTATAGAAACTTCTAGTTTTTGTTGGAAAAATATTCTATATACTATTAAAAGAGATATTAAAAATATACTGTATAGACATATTAAAACAAGTAATGAAGCATCATTTATACTGTATTTATCTACTTCTCTCATAAATACTGGAGCATTTATATTTACATAATAATTAGAAAAAATATTTTTAATTTGTTGAAAAAACATATAGAAGAATAAAATAAAAAAATAAGGATATTTTTTTATAGTTATAAATAGTAAAAATAAATAGCACAATAATATAAATTCATTATAAAAAAAGTTTAACAATTATACAACCTTGACTTTATACATTTTAATAAACTTATCCATATATTCTATTCCTGGTAAATCAAATAATATAGTTTTACATTCAAATTCAACACCTTCATATAGTGCGGTTGAAAAAACTCCTGCTTGATATTCACTTTCAGATAATAATTTATATAAATCAGTATTTTCTAGGATATCAATATTTAATATGTTTTTTAATGTTTTCAAATTTAAATATAAATGACTTCTTCCATATTCTTCTGGATGAAGTTTAAATATAATTTTTTTATGTCTAAATAAACTAATATTATCTAGAATTTTTTTAGCCATTCTATCGGTAATACCACCTTGACCTAAAACGACTATCTGATTTTTTATTTTATCCAAATTATAATATTGTTTTTCTTTTTCTAAATACTTAAATGGATAAACTTTTACATTTTTTTGTGAAATGGAAAATTCTATCAAGTTTTTCCAGTATTCATTCCATACCCAAAACTCATTTGGAAAATAATCTAATTCTTGTTTATCAGGATATGAATAACCCAAATGATATTGACTAAATGTACCATGTTGTAATTCTATAGTTTTAATCCCTAAATCTTTACAAGCCTTGATAAGTTCTGAACGACCATAACCAACAACCAAATACACTTTTTTTGGATTTGTTCTTTGCAATATAGTTTTATAAATATCATAGGTAACTATAAATTTTTTTGTCCTAGTTAATAATATATCTTTTAGATTATATTTACTCCCTAATATTTCATATATTTCTTTTTCTACTTTTTGAATTTTATTGAGTACTGTAGAGTCTAAATCAATTTTAATCAATTTAGATTTCAGATTCCTCATAAGATTTATATAGTCAAGATATTTTTTATATGATTTTTTCTCTCTTATATGCTTACCATTAAAATGCTCTTCAAATTCTATAAAGTTTATATTTTCTTTTTGTAAGTCATCTATAAAGTACTGACTATATATATCTATATACTGACTATCAACTGCTTTACTACGAGGATGTGAAAATACAAGAACATCTACTTCATCTAAATTAAACAAAGGATTGTTTAAAAAAGAATTTACAACAAAGTTTTTAAGATTCTGAAGTTTTGTAAATTTACTCATTTCTCTCTGCAATTCTTTTTCAAAAACACCACTTAATCTACCTAGCTCATAATATATCTCTATCCTATGAGCCTGCCAAGGTTTTACACCTTGTATCTCAAGGTCAAGTAAGTCATACCTTTCTTCTAAGTACCATATAAGTTCACAAAGTTCTTTTACTGTAGTTGGCTTATTCAATGAAATTTACCCTCTTGTTTTAATTTTTCATAATTTTCAATATCTCTTTGTGAAAAAACTTTTGCTGGGTGTCCACCTGCTATGGCATATTTAGGAATATTATTTACAACAACACTTCCTGCTTGAATAATGGCACCTTCACCAATTTTTACCCCTCCCAAAACAATGACTCTATCACCTAACCAAACATTATCTTCTATAACTATCTCTTTATCCACATTTTTTTGACTATCATATGGAATAGCATCACCATTATCATACTGATGATATGAAGTAAGCATTAAGCACTCTTGTCCTGAATGAAAATTATTTCCAATAGTAACTTTACCATTTCCTTTTATTTTCATTCCGTTAAAATTACAATTTTCACCTAAGACTGTATTTTTATTTACAAAAGAATAACCATTTACTTTTAATGGTTCTTTATAGCTTTTAACATTTTTTAAAACTTTATTCTTATAAAATTTCTTTATAAAATTTAAAATCAACTTTTTCATTTTTTTCCTAAATTAATTTTTTACTATATATACTAATACTAATATACATCGTAAAAAATGCAATAACTGTGCCCTGAGCTGCACCAACCATACCATTTTGTTTTATCAAAATATAATTTAAAAGAAGATTTAATATTCCACTTCCAAATGTTATATACATAAAAATATTTGTCTTTCCTACATCTAATACTACATTATAATAAAGCTGATACCAACCACGAAATACAAATGCCATTGATATCCAAACAATAACTTGCTTAGCTTCCAAATACTGACTATCTACCATATAAGGAAAGATAAATAAACTACTTTGCCATACAACTAGTCCTATAACAGTAAATAGAAACATTAGTAGATATATTTCTTTTTGTATATTTACCTTATCAGCTAATTTTTTATACATCCATGGATTTATAGCCATAATTATAGCATTTAGTACAATCATTGTTATCATACCAAATTGATTTCCTATACTATACAAACCAACCTCTTTTAAACCCTCCATTTGCTGTATAAAAAGTCTATCTGAAAGAAAAATGATACTTCCTCCAAGCAAATGAAAAATAAGAGGCAAAGATATTTTATATATCTTTTTAAATGAGTAAAAATCAAAACCTAATTTATACTCTTCTTTTAAATAGTAAAAAGAATAAAACATTACCAATGTATGTGCTATTAAAATACCATATACTAAACTCTCCCAATTTTTATGAAAAACTAAAAGTAAAAGTAATGTAGAACTAAAATTTATCATCGTCAAAACAATTTGAAACAAACCATATTTCATAGCTTTTTGATGATTTCTTAATATAGTTAAATTAAAAGTATTTATAGTTTGAGCAAAAATTATAACGGGCATTATCATTAAAATCTTATCAGGAACACCAAAAGGATTTTCAAAGAATAATGATATTATATAAACAGCAATCAAACCTAAAAATAAATTCAAATGGAGTATAACAATCAATGAAGAAAGTATTTTAGATAACTTTGCTTTAGAAACTTTAAAAAAATTTCTTGTTATATTTATATCTAAAGACATTGCAAGAAAAGGTGTTAAAAACGACAATAGAACTTGATAAATTCCATATATACCATACTCTTGAGGTGTTAAATATTTTGTTATAATTGGTAATAGTAAAAAAGGTATAGCCTTATTTACTATTTCTGTACCCAAATAAATAAAAGAATTTTTTACTACCATTAATTAAACATATTCCACTTCATTACAGTATCTTCTTCTATATCACTCATAGCTTTTTTGCCAAGTACTTCATCTATAAACTTAGGACTGATTCCATGTGCTGGTCTTTTAAAAGTCAAATCATCTTTTGTTATAATCTGTCCTTTTTTTATATTTTTTGATGCTACTAAACTCCTTCTGGCATTAGCTCTAGCTGGTGCTTCATCTTCAAGTGCTTGGATTTTAAATCCACCCAATATTTCAAAAATTCTTTCAAGGTTTTTTCTATAGAGTTTTAAATCCTCTTTATCCATAGCATGATAATGATCATTTCCAGGTAAAGTCTTATCATGTGTAAAATGTTTTTCTATTATTACACTTCCAAGCATTGTAGCCATTTCACATACTTTCATATCTTTTGGTAATGTATGATCACTGTATCCTATGATTTTATCTGGAAATTTTTGTTTTAAATCAAGTATCATCCCAAGATTTGCATTTTCATCTGGTGTTGGATAATTAAGCACACAATGAAGAAGTGCCAAAGGATTACTATACTTTTCTATCCAACTTACTGCTTCTTGTATCTCATGTAAACTACTTGCACCTGTTGAAAGGATGATTGGCTTGTTAAACTGGCACATATACTCTATAAAAGGTTTATTTGTAAGATCTGAAGAAGATATCTTATATACATCCATTATATCGTTTAAAAAGTCTGCACTCTCTATATCGAAAGGTGTACTCATAAACTCAATATCTACTTTATCACAATACTCTTTTAATTCATACATTTCATCTTTCCAAAAAGAGTCATGCTTCTTAAACAGTTCATACTGAGAGGTAGTAGGCTCTTTTGAAGTATCCCAGTAAGCAGGTGAATCTTTACTTGCTAATGTGCTCGCTTTGTAAGTTTGAAATTTTATAGCATCAGCTCCACCCTCTTTTGCTTCATTAACTAATCTTTTTGCTATATCCATACTTCCTTCGTGATTTACTCCGGCTTCTGCTATAATATATGGTTCATATAATTTATTTTCACATGGATTAAAATTCTTAAATAGTTCTAAAATTTTCATTTATTCTCCTTAAATAGTTCAACTAACTCTTTTGCTGTTATATCTATATTAAAATCTTTACTTGCTAATTTATAATAATCATCAAAAGTATCTACATCAAATTTTAAATTTGGATAATGAAGTTCTTTATCTGGATTAAATGTTTTTATATTAAATTTATTTGGATTATCAGTAATATAGCTTAAACAATGTTCTTTATGTGATTGTTTTGTTACATTATTATATAAATATTTAAGTAATTCAACTGAAATCATTTCTGCACCAAATCCATCAGGATATAAATTGTTTTTTGGAATATGATTATAAGCATAATCGGGATTTTCTTTTTTATAAAAAGAAACTAAATTATCTATTTCTGTTGGACAAATCAAAGGATTATCTGCACAGATTCTTACAATATGACTAAAATCTTTATCTTCAATAGATTTATAAAATCTCTCTAATACATTATCTTCACTTCCTCTAAAAACATTTACACCTAAATTTTTTATATATTTTTCTAATATATCATTTTTTTTATCATTTGGAATAGCAACTATTATATCATCCAAATTTTTAGATTTTTTAACTCTTTTTATTACCCATTCAATAATAGGCTTTCCATGCAAAGATAATAACATTTTATTAGGAAGTCTTGTTGAGCCAAGTCTTGCTTGAATAATTCCTGCTACTTTCATAATAACTCCAATATTTGTTTTACAATTTTTTGTTTATTTTCTCTAAAAGAATATTTTTGGATATTTAAAAATAATAATTTTCTATAATTATCATCTGTAACAATTTTTTGAAAATTTTCCTTTATTAAAACCAATGTATTTTGTTTATCAAATACTCCTAAATTAATAAATCCCCTCTCTAAAGAGGCAAAACTATGAGTAGATTCTCTTTTATGATGAGAAATTATTATACTTACTATATTCATATCTGCTAATTCATAAACTGTTCTTCCATTTGAAGAAATTGCTATTTGAGTTTTCTCCATTATATTAGAAACAGTCTCTACTCCAAAATATAGATTAATTTTATCATAATTTATATTATTTATATAATTAACTAAATCATCTTTAAAAACATATCCATTTCCACATACTATATGTAACTCTAAATTATATTGTTTTATTATATCTATAATAGATTCTAATGTTAATAAAGTTAAATTATTTTGATCAGTCCCTCCAAATGCGATTAAAACAGCACTTACATTTTCAAACTTATGTCTTTTAGCATTATTAAATTCATCTCTTAAAATAATATATTTATGCCCCCATTTATATTGTTCACCTTTTAATAAAGGTTCTTCATAAAGCTCATTTATAACTAAATCAGCTTTTTTACTTCCATCTCCTAAATCTTCGAAATTCACTACTTTAATATCATTTTGTTTTAATATTGATATAAATTCTTTTTGTGTATTTAATATATCATTTATAACCATATCAGGTTTTAATTCTAAAATAGTTTTTAATATGTTTTTTGTAGAAATAACTTTGTAATCTTTTGAAGCAATTTTATCCACTACTATTTTATACTTTTCATCACACACAAAAATAATCTCATGGTCGGTAATCTCATGAGCTAATGCTAAAGAATGATAAATATGCCCCATTCCAATCTCTACTGAACCAATCACATTAAAAATAATTCTTTTTCTTTGTAAAATTTTTTCACAAATCCACCAATCTTGATACGATTCTATTTCAATAGAATATTCATAATCTATAATAAAAGGTTTTAAAATTTTATTATTTTTTTTATAAATATAAAAAGATTTTAATTCTTTAAAATAATTATGCTCAATTTTTATTAAATTGTTATCTTTATACTCAAATAAATCTTTATCTAATTTTTTTACTGATGTTAAAATAATATTTTCATTTTTCAAAAATTCTTTATAAGCTTCTTTTAAAATATCACTATTTACAAGGGGTGTATTAGCCCTATAAATAAAAAAATGTTCTTCTTCTCTTTTATCAATAATTTTATTAATAATACTAAAAATATTATTAGAATCTATTTTTAACTTACTATCTTTGTAAAATTTAACATTATTTCTTTCACAAATTAAACTTATCTCTTCACTATCAGTAACTACTAATATATTATTAGTTAGCTCTTTTGCTGTATTAATAGCTCTTTGAATAAGAGTAATACTATTAAGTTTTTTTACTAATTGATCTGGTATTACTGCACTTTTTTTAATAGCAGGAATAACTACTAATAAATTATCCATTTATCTCTCTTAAAACTTCTTTTGTTGATTTTAACATATATTCGAAATCATCATCACTCATCATGTGATGAAATGGAAAAGATACCATATTATTAAAAAACTCATCAGTATTTGGAATATTAGCTTTATTAAATCCAAGTTTTTTATATAAATCATATCTATTTAATGGATAATATTGAACTACACACTGAATACCTTTTTCTTCACTTATTTTTTTCATAAATAAATCTCTTTTATTATCTTGCACTTGTGCTACTAAAAGATGATAATTATGTTTATTATCATTTACTCTATGAAATTTCAAAAGAGATGAAACTTTATTAATCTCATCTATAAAATATATTGCTCTTTTTCTTTTTTCTTCATTTATTGAATCTAACCTATCAAGCAACTTTATACCCAAAGCACATTCAATTTCACCTAAACAATAATTATTTGGCATTAAATATTCACCATTTAATTCAGGTAAATCTACATTTCCCATAGCAGGAGTCCAATAGTTTTCTCTCTTAAACTCCCAAGCACAATGCCCATTATGTCTAAGAAGTGGTAAAATATCAGCATATTTTTTATGTTTTACTACAAGCATTCCACCTTCACCAAGAGTTGTAATATTTTTATGTGAATGAAAAGAAAAAACTCCAAAATCTCCAAAAGTTCCAGCTTTTTGTCCATCTATTTCAGTTCCCATAGCTTGTGCTACATCTTCTATTAATAGTAAATTATTTTCTTGACAAAATTCAGCTATCTCTTTAATTTCTGGAATAATAAACCCATATAAATGCACTATAACTACTGCTTTTGTATTGGGTGTCATACATTTTTTTATACTATCAAGTGTTATTACTCTTGTATTAATATCTATATCAGCCCATACAGGTTTTGCTCCTTTTTTTATAAATGGATAAGCACTTGCTGTAAATGTATGTGCAGGACAAATAAACTCATCATTTTCTTGAAATTGACAAAGTTGAGCTGAAAGTTCAAGAGCAGCCGTTGCATTATTTACAGCATATGCATATTCACTGCCTATATATTTAGAAAACTTTTCTTCAAACTCTTTTAAATATCTTCCTTGTGTCAAAGGGATAGCATTTTGAGATACTTCTAAAATGGTATCTAATTCCTCTTTTGTATATTTATGTGCTCTTCCACTAAATGGTATTTTAAAATTCATATTAATCCTTTAACATTTTAGTAAATATTTCTTTTACTTTCTCATAAGTTAAAATATCTTTAAAGTTTTCACCCAAAGCATTTATAAGTGGTTTTTCATGAATAATAGTTGAATCATATAATTTTTTAAATGTATCTTCATTAATATTTGTAATATATTTTCTTAAAGTAGGAATTTTTATTTTTTGTTTATCTGCCATTTCAAAAAATTCATTATATTCATTTGGATAAAATTCTTTCATTCCTCTCATAGTAATACAATTCGCCTCACAATGATGAATCTTAAACACTACACTTAATCCTGCTGAAAAAGGATGAACTACTCCAACAAAACTATTTGCAATAGCACACCCTCCAAGATATGATGCAGTCATAAGTTTTTCTCTATTTCCATCATTTTGCATATCATTACTTCCAAATACTTCTTTACAAAGTCTTATAGCTTCTCTTGCAAAAGCATCACCAACTGTATGTCTAAAATTTCCATTTAATGATTCAAAACTATGAATATATGTATCCATTCCTGTATAAAAATATTGTTCTTTTGGAACTGTTTTTGTAAGGTCTGGATCTAAAATCAACTGGTCATAAATAGTATAATCACTATTCATTCCAAGTTTTAATCCACTTTTAACATTTGTCATTACACAAGTTCTACTCGCTTCTGCACCTGTTCCACTAATTGTAGGAATTCCTACTTTATAAATAGCTGGATTTTTTACTAAATCCCATCCTTGATAATCTTCTGCTTTACCTTCATTTGTAAGTAAATTTGCTACTGCTTTTGCTGTATCAAGTGTAGCACCCCCTCCAATACCAATTATTGTAGAAGGCTTATTTTTATTTTTATTTACTAAATATGCTTTATATTCATCTATTTTATCTGTTGTAGGTTCATTTGAACTATCTACATAAATTATCTCATCTTCTTTTTGCAAAGGTAAATCTAATTTTTTATCTTTAAAATATATATCTATAAAATAAATTCTATATCCATCTTTTAATACTTCTTCTATCTGATTTATTGTACCTTTTCCAAATAAATAACAGTGTATATTTTTTGTGTTTTTATACATTTTTTAACCTTTATTAGTTTCTTTTAAAGTCATCTTCTATTCTTTCAATATCATCTTCCCCTGTATATTCACCAACTTGAGCTTCTATGAGTATGACATCTATCTTACCTTGATTTTCTAGTCTATGAACTTCACCTATTTTTATATAAGTAGATTCATTAGGACATACTAGTTTAACTTTATCTCCTATTGTAACAGTAGCTGTTCCACTGACAACTATCCAGTGTTCACTTCTGTGAAAGTGTTTTTGTAAACTTAGTCTTTTTCCTGGTTTTACAACGATTTTTTTTATCTTATATCCATGTGTATCTTCTAAAACAGTATATGTACCCCATGGTCTATGTACTGTTAAATGTATATGATGTAGTTTTGTTGTTTGTTTTACTTTTTGAACGATCTGTTTTACTTTTTGGGAACTACCTTTTTTGCTTATAAGTAAAGCATCATTTGTATCTACTATGATGAGATCTTCTATATCAATAGTTGATATTAGTCTTTTAGAACTTAGAATTAGGTTGTTTTTACTATTGATTGATATATGGTTTTTGTCTATAGTATTACCATATGAATCTTTTGGAAGTTCATTATATAAGGCATCAAAACTACCTAGATCACTCCATCCTATATCAGATGGAATGATTTTAACAATATTACTTTTTTCCATAACAGCATAATCTATACTGTCTTCTTGGATAGTTAGCATATCTGATTGTTTGATACGAATCATATTGTTTTTAGAAGCATTTGTATAGGCATTGAGAGATTGTTTATATATATCTAAAGAATGTTTTTTTAATTCATTTAAAAATACACCAGCTTTAAACATAAACATACCACTGTTCCAATAATAGTTTCCTTCAGATATATATCTTTGAGCAGTTTTCTCATCTGGTTTTTCATGAAAAGCTTTTACATCATAGTTGTCTGCTTCTATATATCCAAAACCAGTTTCAGGAGCAGTTGGTTTTATACCAAATGTGACAAGATAACCATCTTGTGCAAAGTTTTTTGCTTGATTTATAACTGTTTGATATGCATGTTCATCTTTTATAAGATGATCAGATGGTGATACCAATACAATCTCATCTTTATCCAAGGATAGACAAGCTAAAGCTATAGCAGGAGCTGTATTCCTTCCTATTGGTTCAAGGAGATATTGCACATTTGTTTTATTTAACTCTTCTAATTGGTCTAAGGCTAAAAAATACTGTTCTTTATTTGATACAATAAATTGTTTAGAACATAGTTGTGAATTTCTTTCGATAGTGAGTTGAAATAGTGATTTATAATTGAATAGTTTTACAAACTGTTTAGGCATTAATGTTCTACTAATAGGCCATAATCTCGTACCATTTCCTCCACATAAAATAATATTTGTCATATTTACTCTTTTGGTATTAAAGTTGTTTATAAAAATAATTTGTAGCTTTTACAAAACCAGCTACACTACCACAGTCAAATCGACAACCATCAAATTTATAAGCTATAACATTGCCTTCTTTTGCTTGTTGTAGTAGTGCATCAGTTATCTGTATCTCTCCACCACGACCTGGCTTTGTATCTCTTAGGATATCAAATATATCAGGAGTTAGTATATATCTTCCTATGATTGCCATATTGGTTGGTGCATCTTTTGGATCAGGTTTTTCTACCATACCACTAACTCTATACACATCATCTCTACCGTCTATAAGATTACCTTCTATGATACCATACTTGT
>Ga0256828_1001287_pt1 | contig 15802 bp, 14 predicted proteins | sample CV88metaG_FD_185993 | JGI IMG/M metagenome (GOLD analysis project Ga0256828, IMG submission 185993) | Hydrothermal vent microbial communities from East Pacific Rise, Pacific Ocean - CV88 | ecosystem: Environmental > Aquatic > Marine > Hydrothermal vents | place: Pacific Ocean: East Pacific Rise...
AATGTAAGCTTGGCTAAAATACCACTCTTCAAACGAAGGACAGCTGGCCGAGTGGTCGAAGGCGCTCGCCTGGAACGCGGGTGTAGAGCAATCTACCTAGGGTTCGAATCCCTAGCTGTCCACCATATACTTTTTATTTCCATAAAATAGGCACTTTCAAGTAATTGACTTAACAATTGTCAGCTGATTTTATAGGATTTTTACTGACAATACAACTGACACTTACAGCAACATTTGTATAACTTTCAATTTATCAATTTTTTAGATCTATGACATTTAACATTTTCATGTATATAAGAAGTATTCTAACGTTAAAATTAATTGAATAAATAATGATAATTAATAATTTTTCTGTATTAAGGATATTTTCCATATTTATTCATAGTCTAAAAATATGATATGATATTAAATATGAATCAGTTGAAATGTAAAAAGACATACTTAAGAGATGGCCGCGCACCAATACCTGAAAGTGAAATAACTTCAAAGGTCATGAGTGCGAACAAAGGAAAAAATACAAAGCCAGAGTTACTTTTAAGAAAGGCTCTTTGGAATAATGGAATAAAAGGGTATAGACTACACTGGAAAAAAGTACCAGGGAAACCTGATATCGCCTTTCCTGGAAAAAAAATAGCTATCTTTGTAAATGGTTGTTTTTGGCATAGATGTCCAATATGTGATCCCTCTATGCCTAAAAGTAATATTAAGTTTTGGACAGAAAAGTTCAACAAAAACATTGAACGTGATCAGAAAAAGATTGAAGCACTCAAAGCACTCAACTGGAAAGTGCTTACTATTTGGGAATGTGAGCTCAAAAAAGATCTTCATCTTCAAGTGCAGAAGGTTAAGAATCTTCTTGAAGAACCATAGATAGTGATTTTCCTAAACCTTCAACTATGCCAACCACCAAAGCATTTCCCATAAAGAAAGCACGCTTTGCTGGAGTTGAAGCACATACGTTCGTATGATCATCTGGAAACATGTTCAAACGTTCAAGTTCTATCGGAATAAGACGTCTAAGCCCTTTCTTGGTTTCAACAACATGTTTAAATCGTGATGCTGTAGCACCACCTTCTCCTGTAACAATAGTACGTGATGCTTTATCCAATGCATCTGGGAAGACCATGGAACCTTCAGAATATTGATATGTATATCCTTCACTTGTTTTACGTTCTTCTTTCTTCGCTCCTTTTAAATATTTCCACTTATCCATATCCTCTTTTAAATAGAACTCATCAGGGACATCTGCATCATCGACCAATACATCCTTTAAGGTTTTCCATTTTATCGTATGTAATGCCTTTGTCTCATCAAAACATGGGATACCTTTTGCTGAATAAACTTTATTATCGATCATAATTCCAACCGTATCAAAAGGACTCTTCTTTGGATTAAAGTCTATTGTATTTTCAGATATATCGGCAAGACTACCTTTTATAACGAAAGGTTTATCTATGGGTTTTTCAATACCCATTGGAAATGCTCTGTTCATTACACCATCTTCAGTAATCCACTTAGTTGGCTCTTTTATAGCTTTGATCTTGTTATATATATCACTACCTTTTTTATATGCCATAATATAAACACGTCTACGACGTTGAGGCATTCCATATTCTGCAGCATTTATCACTCTCCATTCAACTATATATCCTAGTTCATTTAGAGATGAGAGCATAATAGCAAAATCACGTCCACGTTGTTTGGCCGGTGATTTTAATAATCTATCCACGTTTTCTAGCATAAGATATGAGGGAGCGTTCTCACCTTTTTTAGCGATAATGTTATATATGGACCACCAAAGTACGCCTTTCTTACCCTGAAGACCATCCGCTTTACTAAGAGTTCTTGCAACCGAATAGTCTTGACAGGGAAATCCACCTACTAAAAGATCATGATCGGGAATCTCATCAAAGTTTTCTTCAATGACCTTGGCAATATCCATATTAGAATGTTTTGTTTCTGGAAATCGTTCTCTATATACATCTGATGCATGTTGTTTTTTCGTAGAAGGCTCCCATTGATTGCTCCAAACAACGTCAAAAGTCTTATTTTCATTACTATTACATTTATCAAGACCAAGATGAAAACCTCCTACACCAGCAAAAAGTTCTATCGTCTTTAGTGATATATTAGAAGTATTCATTAATTCCATCTCCAAATCATTATTTTGAAAGAATTATAGCACTTAGAAGAGAAAAGATCAAGTTAATATGGCAAATTGTTATATTGACTTTATTATGGTATTTTATAAAAAAAAGGAAGAATATATGTTTAATCACTATATCAATAGATTGTTAGCTGCTATAGAAAATAATGAACCAAGACAGATAATATATAATTCTCCAAAATATGGGGATTTTGGTTTTCTATGGAAAAAGGACTATTCGGGACTTATGGCTAGGAATCCTCAAGAATTACGTACTCATCAGGGATTTTTTGACTTTATTGTTTTGCATGGAAGTAAATATAAGGGAAAAGCTACACATAAAGATCTTTTCTGTGAACTTCATACTTATAGTTCCTATGAGAATTGCAAAAAAGTTTGGAGAGGAAATAATCCATTACAAGTAGGAAAAACTGATAATGAGAAAGAGGCATTACTTATATTCGCTTTGATGATGTTGGAGCAAGAAGTCAACTGGGGAGTGAATGTATGGCAGAAAAGGAGTTTCTTTAATCAAAATCCAAGAAATCCAACTGCTAAAAGGCCCCGTGATATGTTAATGGGATTTGTTTCACAGGTCTTTGTACATGGAGTCGATGAGTTACATTATTGGCATCGACAACTACCTGGTACAGTGACATTTAATGGAAGTTTCGAAAATTATGATGAAGAACGGAAAAAATATTTTACAGATCTTGAAAATGATATACAGGCACGAGCCTTGATAATAGGAAGGACCTATTATCGTTTTCAGGAAATAATTGACAATGCACCTCAAAATCCAGATTATCCCCCGATAAGGAGAGAAATCAATTGATCATTTTTACTTGCCCGAATTTCTTTCCATCTTTTTTTATGACCTCTATTTCAAAGGTCGTAGGAGCTTCAATTCCAAGAATGACCAAGGGTACAGAGAGAATATCCCTCAGTGGATCCAAATAAGTCAAGAACTTCTCATATTCACCCACAGCAGGATCGAAGCCCCCTTTTTCCTTTAGTGATTTTGTTGCACATATAATAACACCTATATCAGTATCTATCTCCTTCTTTACATGGTTAAGCTCACTGGCCAATACAGGCTTGATTAGATTCCAAGCGATTGCTTCACCATGATTAAAAGCGACTTCAACGGAGATATTATTCTTTGCAAAATCCAATCTCCATCGATTGCCTCTATACTCATTATCTTGAAAGATATAGCTTTCTTTATTCCAACCAAGAGAGACGAGAGCATCCTTTAAAATATTATTTATAGCTTCAGAAATGGATTTTGCTCTTCTATGATCAGGATCATTAAAATATTCTATTATCTTCTCATCTTTAATTTCATCAATTACATTAAGTAGTTCTAGCCATGTATCCTTATATTCCTGATCGTTCATCAAAATATTTTCTCCATGTCTAAAGGAGTGTAAAAGATAATCCATATTTATTCCTTATATTTATTTTTACCAATTGTATAAAACCTGCTTATTTTAAAGTCATAGAAGATTCTCAACATACAAAACTTATAAACATTATTGTACTTTATCATGACCAAAACATTTTTCTTCAAACTGATCTGCAGTTCTTGCAATGAATTCAATAAGTTCAATGATATCAATGTTCATTATATTGGATACTGCAACTCTTCTTTCCAAAGATATATTAACCCCTTCTTCATAGACAAAATAAGCCTTTCCTTTCATCCTGCTATTCTCTTTCATCATGCTTTCAAGTACTTTCTTTGTGGTGAACTTCTTTTCATAGGTTCTATATTTAGTGAACTCCACACAAGGTGATGAAATACGTATGGTGTACCTTTCTACATCAATATATATAGGCTGTTTTCTTGCACTCTCCTCATATTCAAAAGTGTAACTTATTCGATTGTCAAAGACATCATAACGTGTTTGTGTATATGAACTGTCTTTCATTTTCTGTAAAATCCCATTTACATCTTGAGGAATATCTATAGACTCTTCTACCAAGGTTTTTCCTCGGACCTTCACCTTACATAGATACTCTTTATCCGATACATCACAGGTGATATCAAGCCCTTTCTCTATTATGATAGGTGATGTAGTGTTCCCCATTTCTTTGTTGATGACATTTGCACGTAAGCTCGAAAAGATCGAATGGTATGTACTTGGTACCTTAAAATCATTGGAAAGGCGTTCATATCCTACCCAGAACCCAGATAAGAACATTGCTAAAATACGTACAACATGACCAGGTTTAAGATTGGAACCCTCTGATCTTATGATATCATCATATTCAGGACGCAGAAGAAAAAGAAATATAGCTCTTTTTACGATATCGCTCTCATCACTAAACACCTTAGGATCAATATCTATTTCATTTCGTAATATCTTTTTACAAAAAATGTACCATCTATCAATTCCTTCGTGTTCTGTAGGAACCTCTTGAATATATTGCTGATATATTCTATCAAGTACATCTATTGCATTCCAACCTTTAGAAGGATCGGTATATACAAGATGTTCAAGAAGCAATTGCATTAAAAGAATATTCTCGTTCTTTACCATTTCCCTTTTCTCTTTATCATTGAAAATAGTGGTATTGATAAGTTCCACAAGAACATCATATTCCGGAGAGACAACGATCTCATCGGATATAGTACTAAACTCGATCAAAGCCCTCAGAAGGATAGCATCATCACTTCTTTGCATATTCTTGGCTAATAATGCCACGCTGGCCGTTATCTTATCTGCGATAGTCCCCTTTCTTTTTAATTTTTCTTGATCATGATATCGTGGCGGTAGTTCCTCAAACCATTTGTTATCGAATTTCCTATCAATGGCAAAAAGCTCAGGAGATACGGTATATTCATAGTTTTCCATAGGAACGTTATCAAAGGATTTTGCAAGAAAGTCATCTTTCTGTGCATCTGACATAAAGTGAATTGTCCCAGTATCTTCAAAACAAAGAATATATGAACAAAGTTCGAACCATCCATGCTCTTTATCTAGACCTTTGAGATACTCATTAGGAATACATTCTTTCTTTATCTGAATGAGAACGGGATAGTTCATTTCAATATTATTGGTAACCATAGGGATTACATCTGTGGATATACCACCTTTGAACAATGGAAGATAACCACGAGAGAGGTCCAGTAGGTCACTCCTATATTTGGCATATGTCTCTTTCGGACCTAATACACCACAAGAAAGTATGCTTAATAGGTTGCGTCTATTCGTAGGGAAAAAATAGCTTTCATTGTTATCGTTCATAAACTGTAGTTCCTTTTGCTCTTTATACATTTATATACTCCACTATGTTCTCTTCTTTTTTTGGGAAGTGCTTCAGTATCGGTAATTCCTCTCCACTTGAGTTCTGTGACATGAGAACAAGTGTTTTCCTTGCACGACTACACATCACATACATTTCCATTTTAAAGGCCAACGTATTATCATCTGCTACATCTATTCGCTGTAGTTCTGGAATGAACACAGCGTCGAACTCAAGGCCTTTACAACTTTGCTTGTTCAGTATTGTTACCGTACCTCCTTCATCGAAATGTAGAAGTCGTGTGTCTTTCCATTGATAATCATTGCTGGCATATGTCTGTACATAAAGATCAGATTCCTCTAACTGTTCCTCAAGATTCTCATAATATCGCTTTCTTAGCTCATTTTTCTCTACAATAATTGCGATTTCTTCATTATCATGAGACTTGATATATCGTTTAATGTATCTTATTGTTTCTTGGAACGAATGAGTATTGATGAATTTCGGCTTTTCTCCATGTTTTCCAGAAGGTTTTGTCCGTCCGGTCTCTCCTCCTACATAGAATCGTTGGATAAACTCATTTATTTCATCTGTGTTTCTATAGTTCTTAGTTAGATGGAACACGTTCTTATCTTCTACATGAAGAAGGTTCTTGATATCCTCTATAGTTGAATTATCCTCATTGATACGTTGATTCTCATCGGCTAGTATGGTCAAAGAGGGGATATTCTTTCCTCTAAAGAAGACATTTCTGACCAGGTCCAAGAAACGGTACATTTTATTCGTAAAGTCTTGCCCCTCATCTATAATGAGATGTTCCCAATCGACCTTTTGCAATTTCAAGCTCTTTTCCTGCTGTTTTTGTGCGAGAAGATCGAACATTTCGTTCCAATCATAGACAAATCGGGATATCTCCGGTGCCTTTTTCCCGTTCATGATACCTCTCCACCATTGCCATATCCAGGAATGCATTGTCCGTACATCTACTGCTTTTTTCGATGTTCCGTTCTTGGAAAATGTCTGCAGTACCTTATTGTACATAATTAAGGTTACAGCATCAAATCTCTTTACCAGTGCCTCCGCTCTAAGGAATGCCATTACGGTTTTTCCACTACCTGGAGGTCCTAGTATGAGGATGACACCATCAAGAGGTGCATCAAGCAATATGTCCTCTTGCTCTTCGCTCAGGTCGGTCGAGGTAATTATTCTCATTTAGTATCCCTCATCTCTTGGTAAAGCTCTTTGAAGAAACCTATTTCTTCATCAATTAACAATGTTCTATCCAATAAAGTATTGAAATGGGTACAACTTGTTTCAGATATCAATGAACAAGCATGACATGCAGCTTTGTTCAGACCATCCTGCCCTTGTCCTCTGGATTCACGACAAACAGGGTCAGCAGAACACCATAAGGCTCTTTGTAATGCCACTATCATCGTAGGGAGAAGTCTTTCCGATTCTCCCTGTCGGACCAATCCCCCTAATGAACCTTCAGAATCGGAGTCTGCTGTATATATCAAGACCCCAGTCATAGGCATATCTGTGTCTTCAGAGAAATAAATGGCCTCTCTCAATGATGATGAGCTATAACCGGACTCAAATGCCAATTGTCTTATCAAAATATGGGAGAACGTGTGTAAAAGGATGAACTTGATCGAGAAAGGGCCGAAACGTTCTTCCATCTCTCTTTTTTCATATGCTTTCCTTACTAATGAGAACCGTTCATCTATCTTTTTTTGGTGTGTTTCATACCATTTGTCGATCTGTGTCTTATCGAAAGATATAAAGATACCTTCACCATAGACTTCAATTGCTGGTAACCAACTCGTCCTTCTTCCTAATGATGGAGAAATAGTTTTACCTGGATCGAACTTGACACGGTTGAATCCATTGAACGCTCTCACTTCTTTTAGTCTTTTAACCAAGGATACATGATTGAAAAATGACGATAGACTCTTTTCTATCATATTCTGTCCATGAAGCTCCTCTTTGATGTTTATAAAAGTCTTTTCTTCTATATCGTGAAAAAAAACAATCCATTCTTCATGCTGTAGAAGGGTCTTTAGTTGATATGTCGTTCTATTCTCAGGTTCACGGTCATGTTGCTGAGGTCCATTTCCTTCCAAGACCTTGAATACGTCATCAATACTGCACTCCAGATCTGAAGATATCATTTGGATGATCGCTTTTGCCCCTGGATTGTCCCTTGATGGTGCAGATTCGAAAATATCTCGACACGTTAAAAAATGTTGATGTGTACGAATGCGCTCTATCAAATCATCTTCCTCACTCTCTTTAGTTTTATCCATTATTTGAGGGATATCGATAGCGGAAATAATGTTGGGTTGATATATATTACTTGCGTTCCTCTGTACCATTTGTGGGGTCTCATCACACTTTGTAGCCGTATTTCTTCTTTGCCAAGGTTGTCGACCACTGCATTGATGTCCAATCTCCTTTAGGGCATCCTTGTTCTCCAAGCCCCCAAGGCTTCGACTTGCTCCACATTTGCATTGTACTATCAGGGCATCCCAAGAAGCTCCTGCCCCGGATCTGGTGATGAACTTCAATCTATCATATCTCTGACAGTTCCCATGTGTACTTCTATCTGTTTTTGAATGGGCCCATCTCCACCATGGGAAATCATCGATATGCCCATTTTCACAAACGACGACGAAACGCATAGGTAGAAGTTCTTTTTTACCATATCCACTACAACTCTGGTTCAAGCATGTTGGGGTAGCCCCATCAAGCTCTTTGGCCCTTTCAAAAGTGATTTTTTCCATTCGCCGGCAACTTGGGCAGAATAGCCATCGAGGAAATCTAAAGAAACTGAATTTCCCTCCCCATTTTCGATACTGCTTCGGTTTTGGATGCCTGAATTCTAGAACGTTCAACCTCTGTGCTAATCGAGGAAAACGGATGGTTGTCATCATTTCATCATTACCGATCCATTTCCGAATATCCTCGTTTATAAAGGACTCTTCACCTATACCGACAATGGCACCTACACCGTATGTCGTTATACCTTGGGAGAGCCTTATGCTTCTTTCTGGTTTTTTTTTGCTCATCTTCTAATATCCTCCAATATCTCACCATCTATGATTATCTCGATTTCTGCATCGACACCCCTCATTGAGTTCAAGGTCGGCCAGCCCCTTGGTAATGGATCATCAAAACTGGATAGTAAAGGAACGAACTGTCTACCAGATTTTGCATTGTATACCAATCGATCCTTATTATCGATTATCTTTTGTTTCCATTCCTCTATTTTGTTATAAAGGTCGTTCTCAATACCTTTGCTTTCTGTAGGGTCTGCACTCTGCATCCTTCTTAGAAGCATGTCTATTAAGGTTTTAATCGTTTTTTTCGCTGGATTGAACCTACTGGCACCCTGCTCATCCCCTAGACCCCCAGCATGTCTCATAACGACCACCAATGCGGCATGTAATGCCCTATTCCTTGCCGGTGCAGCATATGGTGTCACACTTGTCGGTTCGACATATCGATATAGTGATTCATGATATGGAATAAAGTTTTCATAGTGTGACCTATTCCTTGGGTTTGCTGCAGGATATACTGTAACGACAATTCCTGGAACAATCGATCGTCCGACACGACTGGAAGCCTGAATATATTCCGCGGTCGTCTTTGGTTGTCCATGCATCAACATAAGACCAAGACGAGAGACATCCACTCCTACGGAAATTACGTTCGTACAAGGAAGAATATCTATCGCGCTGTCCCTATCTGAGGTAATCTGCATTTGTTCAAGTCTTGCGGTCATTTCATCTCCTGTAAGATTACCGGAAAGTTCCACTACATTCCGTATTTTTCTTGTTCTACTTTGGTCCTTTGTAATGAATTGTAATCTATTGGGTATATCATCAGATGCCATTGTGATGGTCTTGCCTAGTTCCTTCTTGGAATTATGATAAATGACCTGTGTCCAATACGCATCCTTTACCTCTTCTGATAGCTCAAGCTCTACAGGTGCTTGAGCAAGTGCAGTGGCGACATCGACAATGGCAGATGTCTGTGTTCCGGACTGACTCATGACACCAATATACATCCTACCAGGGGTATCGTTGTCAATCCTTGCAAAATATGAGTCCTCTGCATTCACACCTATAGGTGGGAATATATTTGACCTTGAGGCAAATAGACGCTGTATTTGATCATCCGCACGACGAATCGTTGCTGTTGCCGCAATGGTCTTGGGTCGAGCGTCCAAAGTACTAAGAACGGTATCTATCGCTGCCTCATAAAGGCCAGCAATCGTTCCCAGAGGACCTGAGATAAGGTGAAGTTCATCTTGTATGATCAATGATGGTGGCAACGTATCCTGTTCTATACCAAAAAAGACCTTTGGACGTTCATCCCAAGCAAGTCGAGCGAACTTGTCCACTGTTCCTATTAGGAAGGAAGGTGGGTCCCGATATAAGGCCTCATCCACAACGTTCATCGGAAGATGTTCATGAAAATCACATGTCTTCGTAGGACAATAAAAAGAAAAAGAGTTCTCCGTTACTTTCATACCATAGTAGGAAAGTTCCTCTTCTTTGGTCCTAGGTATCAGACGTGTACCACACCATGGACATTTTTGTACTTGAAATCGATTATCTGGACTCTGTTCATCAATGGTCCTTTGATAGAGATCATAAGCATCAGAGAACTTATTGGGGGAAGAGTCCCCTCCTACCCATAGACCAATACTAAATGGCTCTAGACCTAACTTATTCTCATTCTTACGTCTAAGGATCTCACATGCACAAACAAGTGCTGAGGCTCGCTGAAATTGTTGAGAGGTCAACAAGCGTAATGTATATCTTTTAATGATAGCAGTACCTGCACCCTTTGGTCCATGTTTTAGTCTTCGATAAAAAAGTTCAAAAGCCGCTATTGCAAGATATGCTTCTGTCTTTCCCCCACCGGTTGGGAACCAAATAAGATCGACAATATCCCTATCCGGTGATCCTTTATGCACTACAGATTCTATGGTTAAAAGGAAAAAGGCCAACTGAAATGGTCTCCATTTGTATTCATTATAGTCAGTAGATAGATAATTAGGACGAATGAATTCAATTTCATCCTTATCCTTGATTCGTGATAGTTCCGTACTTCCATGGACCATTTGCATCAACATGGCAAGATTCGCCATTTTAAACGCTTCCAGGATGATATCATTGGAGACAATTGTTCTGACACCATGTTCCATACGCTCAATGGTCGACTGGATACGAGCCAAGATTCTTTCCTTTGCCTTATGGGACCTATCTCCAATATCTTTTTCTTGCTCACCTTCTGCCCATGTCCTATAATGATCTATGAACTCTATAAGCTTATTTTCCAGGATATCCTTACTAAGACCGATATCACTAAGATATTGCAATGATAGTACAGTATCATCAATGTTCCCTTCGAGACGTGTTGTCACAGGTTTTACATTTACAGAAGGCAGAAATTCCGTATCCAACGAAACAATTTTCCCTTCTTCCTCTACCCACGTCACTGCACATGAATGACCAATGGCATAGGTCCGTTTATTGCGATAGATAAGAGAGAGCTCTTCTTCCTCTTTATCATAGGAAAGATCATATTCTCCTGGATAAGGGAGGACCTCTGAATCATTTGGTATGATTTTTATAGCACTTTGGAACAATTGATCCTCGATATATCCCTTCTCCTTTTTCAAGTTGTTTATCATGGTGACAGTAACTAAATAACCTTTTTGAAATGGACGCCAAATAGTGTTCAATCGTACTTTATCATCAAAGAGAAAAATATCCGTCCTGTTATCATCGGGACGTTTTATCTCTCCTTTTATTGTATAAGGAGCTCGAAGCCAAGATTCCTTTATGATCTCTTCATTCTTTCCTGTTCGAAGATCATTATAGAGCTCTTTTAATCGTTGGATATTCTCTTGTGTAAGTTCTTCCTTTACTTTGATTTCTTGTAGTTCTTTTATCTGGATCACTTGATCATTACCTAGTGCATGTAGCATCCGATCTATGACAATAGGGTTCGCGATTTTTACTTTTGTATATTGTGCACATCTTACCTCATAGCTAAAGGAAGCATCTCCTTCCAAATAGAAACTAATCCCCAAAGAAGGTGGTTTACTTTGAAACAACATATCATCGGTATCATCTTCATCTATTGTTTCATCTTCATCCAGTACATCAATAGGATGTATCATTCCCATAAGATAAAGATCTGCAGGATTGATATTATCCAATCTCTCCTTTTCTCCATATCTTGGTCCTATCAAAAGTTCATTCAAATATTTTTTCATTTGCTGTTGTTCTTCGCTAAAGTTATCGGACATCTTCCCCTCCATGTGTTCTCACTATTTTCTCAACGTTCTTTCTTTGCTGCTCTTCCCAATACTTTTTATATTCAGGTGTGATTTCTATCCACAATATGGAATTGGCCCTTGTCATCCCTACATATATGAATGACTCTGGGCTATCCTTTTCTAAAACATTATCAAGGTCTATCATAGCAACGATCTTTTTTTCCAACCCCTTGAACTCCTTTATTGTACTGAACAATATCTTATCCTTGTCCTGCCTCATAATGTTCTTACTGTCAAGAACCTGTATCTTCTTTTTCCAGCGAGGAGAAAGTTCACTTGCAATGGAACGCTCATATTTCAAGGGAGAAAGCAGAACGATATCATTAAGCACTTCAAGCTCTTTTTCCCATGCCTTCAAGGAGATTTCAAGCTGTTTGATGGCATCTCCTTTGGAATGAACCTCTTTGTAGATAACAGAGAGACCACTACCCTTAACATCGGCTATGCCAATATCCGCACCTGTGCTTAATTGGGTCTGTAGAACGATTTCTTCTGTATTTCTACAATTATGGGTCAGTCCAATATATGCAGGATCGGTATCGTCCAATAGTTCCAGTCCCTCTTTATCTACTACTGTCTCTATTCCCGACTGGTTGTTCATATCCATGAACCATCGCCATATTCCTCCCTGTAAACCTCCTTTTAATAGTTCATCTAGTTTACTAAGCATATCTAATGTCAGAAGGTCCTGTCCCTCATCTACAATCAGCAGATCATACTTGTATGGCTCTTTTTTCTCAGCTAGAAGTTCTTCCGATGTATATACATGTATATTGTCATATTCCTCCATTTGAGCCTTTAAGAATCCATGGAGAACTTTGCTCTTCGCAACAAATAGAATGGTCTTTCTTGTAGCAGCCTCTCTTTTTGCAAGTTCGACCGCGATAAAGGTCTTACCTGTTCCTGCACCCCCTGTACAAAGTATTCGTTTTGTTCGTTTGGCGCTATCTAACAGCTCATATTGCCGTTCGGTCAATTTCACTTGCTCCATATATGTTTGGTCCAACCTACTTCTTAAGGTCTGTACGAGCTCAAGGTTGGGTCGTATATATTTAATAAATGAATCTATCTCATGTGGAAGTAGTTCTCTTCGACGAGGAGATTTCTTTTCCCAGTGTGAATATAGATTTGAGATAAATGCTGAGAACTGTTCTTTTTGCATCTGATCTGCATCACAAACAAGTTCTCTAGGCAGTTCAAGAGTATCAGCAGCATAGTCGATATCTGGAAAAATCAGTCCCCAACCAAAGACGATTTCTCGTGTATCAAGATGTGGGAATTTCTTCTGTAGGTCTTTTTTTAAAGCGAACATTGCACTGTTCGCCTGATTGTTCGGTCCTTCAGATTTCCTATGTTCATTACCCCAACGATCCTTTCCATACCATATTCCATCATATCTATATACCTCTCCACCTTTGACCTCAAAAACAAGAACACCTTTCTTACTTATGAGAAGAAAATCTATCTCTGCCCATTGTTTATACTTATGATATGGTAAATTAACAGAATGAAGTAAATATGCCCTATCATCATAGGATAGTTCTTTGAACAAGGAAAAGATCTTTCTTTCTGCTGTACTATTTGGAGCGTATATGGTCGGAGGAATAAAATGCATAGATTTCTCATTTATTTTAATTAAATTTTATAAACCTTAACATATTATCGTTAAAAGTTCAATACGGATATATCGATTAAGAGAATTATCTTATTGTTATTTGGAATTTTTTATCTGGGTTTCAATATATTTAGCATTCGACCAGAAACATTTTTTAACTTCGAATGTTCCATAACCTGTTGCATAGATACCCTCTTTATTTCGAACATGTGGTCAGAGATAAGTCACACCGTCTTCACTTACTGTTTTACCATAATACTTCATACATCTAGAAGCAATAAGTTCATCTATTGGCAGTGGTCTGTTCAACGGTTTAAAAAGGGATTCATATTTTCCTTTTGCTCCTGGTTTTTAACTATGTAAAGTGAAAATTTTAGAATTATATGCCATTCGATTCATGAAATTTCAATACTTTAAAAGGGTATATCATCTTCAGTAATATTAATATTGGAAGTAGGTTGTACTCTTATTGCATTTGATATATCACTTATATTTACAACTACTTTACTATCTAGCATCTGCATAATATCCACGGTCACACTATGCTTAGATCTCTTTTGTCCGTTCTGATTAGTCCATTGTTCGAATATTAGTCTACCTTCTATGAGTATTTTACTTCCTTTATGAAGATATTGATGTGCTACTTCTGCACTTCTTCCAAAAAAAGTTATATCCACAAAACAGATTTCCTCTTTTTGTTCACCTGTATTCAATCTAAATTTTCTATTTATAGCTATTGCTGTTTTAGCTATAGCCATACCAGATTGAGATCGATGAAAAGCTATCTCTCTTGTCAAGTTTCCAATCAAGATTACTTTGTTATACATCTCACTTCCTTTTATACTATATGTAAAACTAATTGATATATAAATTGTTCTTTAATTAATACATTATGATTAATTTATTAAAAACAAGCTTAAAAATATTGTATTTAATATTTATTTTTGATATAGTATTCTCTATAAAGAATAAAGTAGGAATATATGCAAACAATTAAGATAAATGGCTTACGATTTGAATATGAACGAGAACGAGATCTTTTTAACTATCTACTGAAGATCAATAGTGTAAGTAAAAAAAGATTTTGTGAAAAGTTTGGGCTTTCATACTCTTATGTGAATGCTTGGGGTTCTACAACCAAAGAGAAAGAGATTAAATTTCCCTCTTGGGTTCTTATATATCTCAAAGATGTCATGTATTATAAAATAGAGGCCATTCGCATTAAAATGAGTCTTGACAGACTTTACGATGCATTGGAGAGTGGTCAAACTTTGACAGATATATTTAAAGGGCTTAATAAGCAGACCATTATCAATGATGCTATTGTAATACCTGATGAGTATCTTCAAAGGGAGAAGAGTAGAACATTGACAATTAAAGGAAGTCGATAATGAAAAAGAACATGTAGATACCGGTGGGATAATCTACTAGTAAGCCTTAGAGAAGGTTATGAAGAATATAAAAATGCATTAGAAGTGAATCATGACAATGAAGATCTAGCACATATTAAAGGGTTCTGTACCACGATCGAGCAGATTCTTGCTGCATATGGTGAAATGAGCAAAGAGATGATACTGGAAATCCAAAGACCTATTATTGGAGATATTTCCTTGCAACGAAAAAAAACTACAATCGATTATGATATACTTACTATTTTAGGAAAGAGAAAAAATAATTTATCGAAAAGATTTATAACTTGCTATGGTCAACAGACTTCTGTGAAGGATTTACAGATCGATACTTTAAAATAAAGAAGAATGCGAAAGGATGTAAACTGAGTACCCATTACACATCCTAAAGCAAAAAAAGAATACAAAATCTAAAAAGTTCAATAGATGAAAAGAAGAGTATCGTATTCTTTAAAAATAAAAATGTCTTTTACTGATCTTCATTTTCAAGAAGAATACTTTTGATCTTTTCCAACTTTTTCACTTCAATATAATTATTTAAAAAAGGGCGAACCCATTCTGGTACTTCAGCCCTTCCTTCAACTCCCCACGAATTTACCGTTCCATAGCTCACTTTAGTGATCTGTGAAAAATCCTTTTTGTTCATATTGGCTTTTTTGAGTAGTTCTTTGAATTCTAAAAGTTGCATATATGTTCTTTTTTTTGCGTATTTTATCATAAAAAATTGCATATCGCATTATCATTCCTTAATAAAACAGATGATATGATTCCCATATAAGTTGCGAATAGCAATATATATTTAATAAATATGTATTTTTAATTGCGATTTTAATTAAGAAAAGGAACTGTGATGAGACAAAGATATAGTACTGAAAATGTAAAAGAGATCGTTGAGCAAGGAACGAAGAACGAGTACGCTTTACTAAGAGTGGATGAACATGCAAGTGGCAATAAAAAAAGAACGATGAGAGTTCGACATAATCTATGTGGACATGAATATACTCTGGATATCTATGAGTTCA
>Ga0256828_1001288_pt1 | contig 15787 bp, 15 predicted proteins | sample CV88metaG_FD_185993 | JGI IMG/M metagenome (GOLD analysis project Ga0256828, IMG submission 185993) | Hydrothermal vent microbial communities from East Pacific Rise, Pacific Ocean - CV88 | ecosystem: Environmental > Aquatic > Marine > Hydrothermal vents | place: Pacific Ocean: East Pacific Rise...
TTAGACATGTATATCCTTTTTATAAATATTTTGAGTATCATTAAAAAAATAATACGCTTATTGTTATATAAGTGAAAATATAAAAAAAGACAATCTTTAAGAAAGTCTTTTCAGTTCAAACTCTTCATAATTTAAAAATGCGAATTTAATTTTTTTACCCCTTCTAAGAATTACTTTATCATTTTTATTCAATTTAATTATACTTGCCATTCCATCTACAAATAATTTACAATCTTGTCTTTCAGATAAAATATCTATAGAAATTTCTTGATTAGATCTAATAAATTTATTAAATTGTTTACTTTTTTCAGATAATACAGAAGAAAATGCAAATAAATCCCAATCTAAAGAAGGAATAACTGCCGCTCCATTATTATAACTAATAGCAGTACTACCAATAGCAGTTGATACAATTAAACTTTGACCATTAATTAAATAATCATTAAAAGAATGGTCTTCTGTATTGATATTAAATTTATGATAATCCATAATACCATTTCCAAGCATAATATCATTAGTTGAAAGTCCTGAATAAATAATTTTATTATCACGTTTAACCCTAACAGACATAGAACGACTATAAACAATATCTAAATCTTTATTAATAATAGTTTTCATTAATTTTTTTGGATTAGAAATCTCATTCATAAGAAAATCAAGTGTTCCCATACCAATACCAAAAAAAGGAACATTTAAATAAGAATAATCTTTAATTGCATGAAGCATAGAACCATCTCCACCAGCAACAATAATTAAATCAGGATTTTTTTCTGAAATATATTTAGGATGATTTTCAAATATATATTTATAAAGTTCTTTTGATTTTTCAGTATGATTTCCAATATATTTAATTTTCATAAAGTTTCCTTTTTTTATAAGTTAGATATTATATCAAAAGATAAATTATATTTAGCTTAATTTTATTTTTAAAATTTTAGCTATAATAATATTAAAATAATATATGAGGAGTATTTATATGGAAAGACGTTTCTTTTTAAAATTTATGATGCTTTCTTCTGTTCCTATTTTTTCATTTGGAAAAATTAAAATGCATAGTGTTATGTTTGAAAATGGAGAAGAAGTTAGTTTAAAAAAAGATTTAAGAAAAAAAGATAATGATAAAGAAATATTAGAAAGTTTTTTAACACCAGATCCAGATGAAAGACTACTTAAAAATTTTTTAAAAGGAGAAGATGTTTATCTAAATAGAAGTCGGATAAGTAATAGAGGTTTAAGAAGATTAAATTTATATAATCCACATACAAATGAAAGATTTCAGAAAACATATTATAGTAATGGAAGATATAGAGAAAAAGTTTTATCTGATTTAAATTATTTTTTAAGAGATTTTAGAGAAAGAAAAACGAGAGATATTGATGTAGAATTAATAGATTTAGTTTATTCTTTACAACAATCAATGTCAACAACAAAACCATTAACAGTATTGTCTGGATATAGAACAAGAAAAACAAATAATAAATTAAGAAAAAGATTAAAAGGTGTAGCTAAAAATAGTTATCATATTAAAGGAAGAGCTATTGATTTAGCACCATATAATAATTCTAGATATAAATTAAAAAGAATGAGAGATTTAGCTATAAATAAAGAAATAGGTGGAGTTGGATATTATAGAAAGAGTGGTTTTGTTCATGTTGATACAGGTCCAGTAAGATATTGGAGTTAATCCAATATCTTAAACCTATTTAAATAATCTGCATTATTGCATTATTTACATCTACTTGAACTCCTGATTCACTTAAAATTAGATTTCCATCTTTAAAATACATTGTCGTTGGAAACTCTCTAATTTTCATTGAAATTGGATATTCTTGACTATTTAAAACATCAAGCATAGCTATTGATATTTTATTATCAAAAGATTCAAATCCTTGAATTAATCTTTCTTCTTGAAATTGACTTGGAGAAGAATTTGGCATATATAAAAAAATAATTTTAGAACCAGTTTTAATAAATTCTTTTATATCCTCACTTTTTATATATTTTATTTCTGATTTTTCTTCTTCACTATTTTCAATTTCAGAACAAATTTCTTTTTCTTCTTCATTATTTTCATCAATCATATTACTTCTCCTTTATTTTTTAATTAATATAAGTCTAACCAAAAATAAAGGTTTAGTCAAGGTTTTTGATAGATTATTTTTTTAAACTATTGAAATGTTTGATTTCTTTAAAGATTTCATCTTTACTTAAAACCCATTTTTTAATCAAAACATCAGAAAGATATTCTATTAAATCTTTATTTGCTTTAATAATATTATAACTTTCATTATATAGCTCTTCTGACTTATTAATAATAAATTGAACACTATCTTCTTCAGCACTTTTGCTTAACTGAGACATATTAACTTTTGATTTCTCATACATAGAACAAGTTTGTATCATATGCTTAAGAATACTTGTAGCCTTTTCAATATCATTAGCAGAACCTGCTGTAATATTGTTTTTACCATAAATAACTTCTTCTGCTGCAACACCTCCATACAAAACCTTAACTTCATCTTCAAATTCTCTTAAAGAAGTTAATAAACTTTCATTATTTTCAGAAAGAACAAAACCTAATGCATTTGCTCTTGATATACTTTCAGAAGAAATTTTAATAACTCTCATTTCTTCTTGTGTTTTATCAATATCATTATTATTAAGTTTCATCGTATTTATATAATTAACAATAAAATGACCAATTTCATGAGTAGAAATTATTTTTCTATCTTTATCTCTACCTTTTGTTGTTTTCCTATCAGATTTACCAACAAGAATAGTTTCAAAAGCTTTCATTAAGTTCTTTTCATTAACTTTTTCTTTATTGTTAATAGCAATAAGTCCTGCTTCTTGAATTATTGTTTCAATAATAGCAGGAGTTACTCCTGATAATGTTTTAGCAAAATCATCAACTTTAATATTTTTTTCTTTTTTAGAGACTTTTTTCAAAAAATGATTAATCAAATCTATTCGTTCATCTAAATTAGGAACTCTAAAATGAATTTTCTTTTTAAATCTTCTTGACATAGCTTCATCTAAATCAATATTACTTTCATCAAAATTTGATGCAATAATTGTAATAATTTGAGAACCAGAAGTTGTTTTGATTCCATCTAAATGAGCAAGCAATTCATTACTTGTATCATCAGCCCATTTTTCTTTATATTGACCTCTTTTTTTCAATAAATTTTGACCTTCATCAATAAAAACAATACATGCATTATATTTATTTGAAATAGCTCGTTTTCCAGCCTCTTTATATAGACTTTTAATTACTTTTGCTCCACCACCAACATATCCTGTTTCAAGATTTCCAGAAGCAACAATAATTGGTAATTCTAATTCTTTAGCTAACAATGTTGCAATTTTTGTTTTTCCTGTTCCTGCAGGACCAGAAAACATAAGATTATAACTATCTTCAATACCATAACCTTTATATTTCTTTTTATATTTAAACATTTGTTGAAAGTGAGAAATTTCTTCTTTTATATCATCATAACCAATAATATCTTTCAAAGAACCTTTAACATCTTTTGGTTTATAAATATCAAATTTATCTTTATTTCCTAATGCACCTGATTCTTTGAGCATATAAATAAGATATGCAAAAATAAGAATTAATACAAAGTGATTTATTATAAATGTTGTTAATATTGGTTGAATATTCTCTTTTTTTGTTTTTATCCACTGATAATTTATATTTTTATTTACAAGTTCTTTTTCTAAATTCATTGAAATACTTAAAGCAGGAATATTTTTAATTAGTTTATTTTGATCATTTTTATCTTTAATAATAACTTTAATTTCATCTTTTTGATTTTTAATAAAATAAACAATTTTAGCATTATCGAGTTCTTTATTTATGGATGTTGTAAAGTAATCTATTTCAGTTGCATTATGTTCAAGTTTATAAGTCATTGTATTTTTTTCAACTTGTTTAGCTGTATAGCTTCGAATAGAATAAATTGACATATCTATAATTAACAAAACCATAAAAATATTGAGAATTTCTTCAAGACCGAAATTTTTTGGATTTTTATCATTCTTTCCTTTTTTAAATTCTTTAATTTTTTTATCAATATACTTTTTGATTTTTTCGAACATTTATATTCCTTATTTTTTAAGATATTGAATTATAGCGTATTTAACCTTAAAGTTAGATTATATCTATAAATTTTTTATATTTTTTTCATTTGCTTTTTAAGTTTAAAATAGATATAATCTTTTTATAAAAAACTTAAGGAATTTAAATGATAAAAATAGAAATTCAAACAAAAAAATATGCATGGATTGCAAAATTATCAGTAGAAATAAAAGGAGAAATACATTCAAAAGAATTAAAAGGAACATTTGAAGAAAAAAAAGAAATATTAGAAATTATTTTTTCAAATTTAAAAACATTAAAAAACTTAAGTTTTTTTACAAATGATGAAGATATAAAAGAATTGTTACAAAAAGATAATTATAATGTAGAAATTATAACAGAAACATTTGATTTTTCAGAAATTATTAACTATAAAGAATTTGAAGATCCTTCAATTCCAGAAGAATTAAATAAAAGCTTTGAAGAAATTTGTATTTTTGATACAAAAGAATTAAATCAAATTGCAGTATCAACATATTTTGTAAAAGCATATTTATTTTTTAAAGATAATAAAGATAAAATTAAGGAAATAAAGCTTCTTTCTGACCTTAAAAACAAAGGAATTTATGATAAAGATATTTTAATTGAAGATATTTTACAAACTATAGAAGAAACTTTTTTAATTTAGAGTTTTTTGTAGATAGAATGATATAACAAAATAAGTTCTCTATACTATATTATATAGGAACAAAAAATTTTTAAAAAAGAAAAGGAGAAAATATGATATTTTCATCATCATATAATATTGGGCACTCAACATTGAAGCCCGCAGTTGCTGTCGAATCAGCTAAAAAAAGAGGATTTGATTCTCTTATCATCTCTGATCCAAAGTTTTACGGATTTCTAGAATTCTATGATGCTTGTAAAAAAGAAGATATTAAACCTATCTTTTCTGTTCAAGCAGAAGTAGAAGGACTAGAATTAATTATTGTTATTAAAAACTTTAATGGTTATAAATTTATTATTGAGAAAGTTTCAACAGAAATGAACCTCAATAATCTTAACCATAAAGATATTACAATAATTGTTAAATCTTTTATAAATACAGAAGATGTAGCAATTGGACTATCAAAACTTCCAAATGCTTATATTGGTATTTTTCCATATAAAAACCTGGAGAAATATACAAAGGCGAGATATTTGTTCTCTCAAAAAGGGAATAGAGAAGTAGTCTATCTTGATATTTCTACTCATGAGAATGAGATTGATTATAGAAATACTATGATTATGGAAGCTATTAAAACTGAAAAGAAATTTCATGAGGTAAATCATCTTGAAGATAATTTCTTTATTAGAGAAGCTTCAGGAAATCAAAACTGGATTGATAATTTAGAAAAAATCAAAAACGAATGTGTTGATGATTATGAGTTTGATCATCCAGTCCCTCCTTCCTATAACTTCACAAAAGAAGATGCAGTAAATCTTGGTTTACCAGAAACAAGTACAGATGCAGAACTTTTTGCATATGTTTCTCGTAAAGGTCTTGAAAAACGTCTTGAAAAAATTGATACAACAAAACATCAAGAATATAAAGATAGATTGGAGTTTGAGATTAATATTATTAATCAAATGGGCTTCCCTGGATATATGTTGATTGTTGCAGATTTTGTTCAGGCAGCAAGAGATATGGATATTCCAGTAGGTCCAGGTAGAGGTTCAGCAGCAGGTTCTCTTGTTGCATATGCTCTAGGAATTACAAATATTAATCCACTTCCTTTTGACCTTCTTTTTGAGCGATTTCTAAATCCTGAGCGTGTTTCTATGCCAGATATTGATATGGACTTTTGTCAAACACATAGACAAAAAGTTATTCGATATGTAGAAGACCGTTATGGTAAAGAAAAGGTAGCTCAGATTATTACTTATGGTAAACTTGTTGCAAGAGGAACAATTAGAGATGTATCTAGAGTTATGGGATACAATGATAAAAAAGCAGATTACTTAGCAAAAGTAATTCCTGAAGATCCAGGAATGACATTAAGTAAAGCTTATGAAATCAAAAAAGATGAACTTGATGTTCTACTATCTGATAGTGAAACTAAAAGAGTTTGGGATTTCGCCGAAAAGTTGGAAGGACAAATTCGTAATGAAGGCGTTCATGCAGCTGGTCTTATCATCTCTGATGAACCTGTATGGAAAAAAGCTCCTATCACTTATGTGAATGATAAAGCTGTTATTCAACATGAAGGTATTTATACAGAAAAAGTCGATTTGATTAAATTCGATTTTCTTGGTTTGAAAACTCTTTCAGTAATTAAAGAAGCGATGGAACTTATTAAAAGAAATCATAATGTTGATATTGATATTGATAATCTTGATTTTGGAGATAAAAAAGTTTATGACCTAATCTCTACAGGAAGAACAGCAGGAATATTTCAGATTGAATCAAGCGGAATGCAAGCACTATGTGCTGAAATGAAACCTGATAGATTTGAAGACCTGATTGCGATTCTTGCTTTGTATAGACCTGGTCCAATGGAGTCTGGAATGCTTACAGACTTTGTATCTCGTAAAAATGGTTTGACAGAGGTTAAATATTTCTTTGATGATTTTGAAGAAAAACTTAAACCAATTCTAGAACCTACTTATGGAGTTATCGTATATCAAGAGCAAGTTATGAAAATTGTTCAAGAAATTGGTGGATTTTCACTTGGAGAAGCAGATATTATTCGTAGAGCTATGGGAAAGAAACAAGTTGAATATATGAACCAGAAAAAAGAAGAATTTGCAATTGGAGCCGAAAAACAAGGTTTGTCAAAAGCACATGCAGTTGAACTATTTGATTTGATTATCAAGTTTGCTGGTTATGGGTTTAACAAATCTCATTCTGCTGCTTATGCAATGGTTTCTTTTCAAACAGCATGGCTAAAAACTTATTATCCTGCTGAATTTATGGCTGCTTTGATGAACTTTCAAGATGGTCAAGGTAAAATAGAAAAAGTTGCAGCTTATGTTTCTGATGCTAGACATATTGGAATTAATGTTCTAAATCCAGACATTAATACTTCCACTGAGAGATTTGATACAGTAGATGGTAAAACAATTACTTATTCATTCTCGAATATGAAAGGTATGGGTTCTAAAGCAGCTCCTATTGTAAAAGAGAGAGAAAAAAATGGAGCATTTACTTCAGTTGAAGATCTTAGATCAAGACTAAAAGTTAATAAAGGTCCATTCAATGCTATGGTTTATTCTGGAGCATTTGATTCAATCTCCAATATTAGAAAAGGACTTGTTATTCCAGATTCAGAAAATGAGTATACAGTATCTGAAAAACTATCATTAGAATTTGATGTAATTGGAGAATATATTACAGATCCTTTTGAAAAAGCTAAAGAATATCTTGACCCATACATTATCCCTGAGATTAATGATTTGGAAGAAGGATTAAATTATATTCTAATTTATCCTCAAGAGTTATCTCTTAGAACAGCTAAAAAAACAAAAAAAGAATTTGGTGTATTATCTGTATTTTTCAATAGAGAAGTAAAAGAAGTACTCGCATTCAATGATGCTGTAAATCTTGTTAAAGGATTAGATTTGACAAGACCACATATTCTTAAAGTTTCTAATGTAGAAAAGGGAGGAAAGTATACAATCTTTCTTAATGATGTAATCAATTTTGATAAACCAAGTTTAGAAAAATGCTTTCTTAAAAAATAAGGGTTTTTACCCTTGTTTCCCTATTTTCTTTTAGATATTATGATATACTAATAAAAAATTTAAGGAATTAAAAAAATGAAAATTATAAGTGTAGTTTTTTCTTTATTAATGGCATTTATTATTACCATTAGTATGATGACAAGTAATCTTAAAGATAGAAGAGATAATGTAAAAACAAAAATTGAAAAATGGCAAATCCATAATGGAAATTTATATTTAAAACTAACATTAAAACCAAATGAACAATTATTTTTTTCAAAAGAATTGAATTGTTTAACATATGATAAAGAAAAAAATAAAATATCCAGCTTGGATAAAAAAATAGAATTAAATTTAAAAGATAGAAAAACTATTGTTGTAAATATGGGAAAATCATCTAAAAAAGTAAAGTTTATAGATTGTAATTTTATAAAAGATTAACTTTTGGGATAGAGCTAAAAGCTCTATTTCCAAATTCCTTTACTTTCAAGATTTTTAATAACCTCTTCAATAGTAAAAGTTTTCTTATCATAAAAAAAATTTTTTTGAATAACTTTTTTAACTTTATTTACCATTAAAACCTCCTTTTTCAAGAAAGTCTTCATAAGCAGAATAAAGGTCAGTTAAAATAAATGCAGGTTTAATTGAAAAGTCATCCAAAGTATCTTCTCTTGATAATCTAAGATTAATATCTTCATCTGTTTCACCACGAGCTTTAAGTAACTTAATCCGTTGTTCAATATTAATATTAAAAAAAACAATAACAGGTTCTATATCAAGATTATTATTCTTGATATAGTTATACATATCCTCAGCTGGTTTAACATTAATACAAGAGTAAATAAGGTCTTTATCTCCTTCATGAGAAAGAAGTTCTTCTTCAGATACAGAATATACCCATTCAGGAGTAATATGTATTTCAAGAACATTCTTTTGACTTAAACACTCTTTTACTGAACGAAAATAATAATCCACACCATCTTTTTCAATATCAGGTCTAATATCTCTACTTGTATAAGAAATAATTCTATCTACATATCCAGCATCAATAAGCATATTTTCGGTAGTTGTTTTCCCAGAAGCAGAAGCTCCTACAAAAATAAAGATTTTTTTACTCATCTTCACTAACCTCCTCAGCATTAACCTGAATATCAATAGAACGAGAAATACCTTCTCCAATTTCAAATCCAAGAGCTTCAGCCTTATCCAAAACATCTTGATTATATTTAATATCAAGAGAAGATAAAATAGATTCAATATTACCAGATTCAAATAGAAGTTGAATAAAAGCTTTTTTATTAACTGTTTTCTTCTTTCCATTATCAAGTCTTTCTTGAACTTTAAATGTTTTACTCTCTTTCAATTTTGTTTTATAAATGTCAGATTCTATTGAACCACCCTCAGAAATTGTTCTTTCTTTAATTTTATCTTTAAGTTCTTTAGCTTTTGCAGCAAAAAGAGCTTGTTGAGTAATCATATCATCTAAGTTATCTTCATAATAACCTTTATTGATACAATCATCAAGAAATGGACAATTTTGACAGTGAGCACCAGCATTAGGGAATGGTGCTTCTGGACTTTCAAGAACTTTTTTAACTTCTTCAGTATATGAATTTAAAATATCTTCATATTCCATAGCTTCTTCATATGTAAAATAATGTTCCCAATAATCTCCAGAACGACCAGAAATTCTTGCAAATACAACAGGCATTTTATATTCTTTAGCAGCTAGATAACCATAAATTAAAGCTTCATCATCAACTTCTCTTGAAATTGAAAATCCACTTTTAAAGTCAACAACTTTAATAAAATCACCCATATATTCATCTTCACAATAAAGAACATTATCAAAAATACCAATAATATTATTTTTATTTGGAAGTGTAGCATTAACTCTTTTTTCAATAAAAAGAACTTCTGAATTTTTAGTAAGTCTTTCTATATCAATAGAATAAGCTAATTCTTTAGCTTCTTTCAAAATTGATGGAGAATAAGGAAGTGAAGGTTTATATTCATTTCCAATAAGTTTTGAAACTCTTTGAGCAAAATACTCATGAGCAGCTTTACCAATAGAAAGAGATAAACCTTCAGCTTCAATATAATTTCGTTGTAAATTCCAAGCTTCTCTTTGACATCGATTAAATCGACTAAAAAGAGACTTAGAAAAGTTATTTATCGAGATGACTTTAACATCATCATCGAAGTTCATAAATTTCATGTACGTCCTTTAATTTAAATTTTAGCATCTATATTATATAGAATACTTCCTTTGTTATAGATTAATAAATTAAAAAAAGCAATCTATTTATTTTTTATCTGTAAAAAATCTTTTTTTCTAAGTTCTTCAATTTTATCTTTCATTATTCTTTTTTGTTTAAAATCTGGTTCTGTTTTTACAGCTCTTTTTAAACTTCTATATAGTTTTGTAAAATACTTTCTTTTCTTTTTAAGATAAATCATCTTTTCATAAACAAAAGCATTATACATAGCTAAATAATAATAATCTTTATTTACAATTTTAGCATATCTATTAAGTTTTTCAATTTCTTTCATTAACATATCATATTCAGCAACATTTTGAATATATTCTGGATAATTATTAACAAAATCATAATAATTCTTTCTTATATCTAATTTAACATATAATTTTGTTTGACTTTCTAGTTCACCTTCTTTATACGACTTTAAAATAATTTTTTTAATAGTATCACCATTAAAATCTTCCTTTAAATAAGTTCTATTAAATTCATAAGTTGCCAATTTCATATATAAATATTTATTATTTAATTTTCTTCGTTTGTTTTCTTTAATTCTATATAATAGAAAGTCAAGTTTTTTCTTAGGTTCATATTTTTCTGTATATTTATACAAATCTTCACTAACATTTAAATAAACAGAATTATGAACAGAAGATAATAAACCTCTACCCTTTTTATTTACTTTTTTAAGATAATTTTCTTTCTTTTTAAGTCTTGGATCAAGTAATTTTCTTGTAGAGTAAATATTTACATATTTTGAAAAATCATCATCCTTAATTTTAAAAATATCATAGTTTATATTTATATTAATCCCTTTATATTTATGCATAAAAGAATAAGCATAATAATTAATATAAAAAGAATCTCTATAATCCTGAATTAATTCTTCATATTTTTTTCTTGTTGTTACTTTTGAACCTCTTCTTTCATAAACTTTTTTATTTAAATTATATAATTTTTTAAAAGGTTCACAAACATCTAAAAAAAATCTTTTACTTTTTTTCTCAAGTAATAATTCTTCTTGAATTAAAAGAAATTTTTTCAAATCTAATGTTGAACAAGTTTTATCTATAGGATAAGTTTTATTTAAATAATTAAATTCCTGAACTTCTTTCTTTTTTAAATCATCAAATATATCTCCACTAAATAATATAGATGATGATATTAAAGATAATAATATTATTTTTTTCATAAAATACTCCAATAATTTATTTTAAATAGATTATAACTAAAAAAACCTCTTATAACTTTAATAAGCGTTCTATTTTTTTAGTTTGCTTATATTTTAAATAAAAAAAGGATTATAATGAAGGAATATCTGAAGATATTTACTGAAAATGATTTACATATTCTTTCGGAATATAAAAATCAAAATGAAATTGTAAAATGGAAAAAATGTTCTTGCGGGCATACATTTGAATATCCAGCTAAAAGTATTAAAAGAAATATAAAAAGGAATGGAAAATTTAACTGTCCAATTTGTAATCTTGAAAATTCAAGATTAAGTTTTGAAGAAGTTAAAGAAAATGTTCTTAAATCAACACAAGGAGAATTTAAAGTAAGTTCAAAAAAAGAAGATTACTTAAATACAAAAAGTAAAATCAAAATTTTTCACAAAACATGTGGAGAAGAAACAGAAATAACTTATAAAAATTTTTCTTTAGGTAGACGATGTAAACATTGTGCAGCGAAAACAATGAATTCAAAAGCATCCCAATTATTAAAAAGATTATTAAAACAAGTTAATATAGATTTTATTGAAGAAAAAAAATTTGAAAATTGTATAAATCCTATGACAGGAAGACAATTACCTTTTGATTTTTATATTGAAAAAATAAATACAATTATAGAAATTGATGGTGAACAACATTTTATTCCTGTTCCTAGATTTGGTGGAGAAGAATCTTTAAAAACAGTAAAATATAGAGATTATATTAAAGATAAATATTGTTTAGATAATAATATTAATTTAATTAGAATTTCTTTACTTGATTTTGAAACAGAAAAAAAGAAAAAATATGATGAAATAAAACAAATAATATTTAATTTATTAAATGATTTATCTTTATTATATTATAAAGGAGCCTAATAGGTTTCTTTATAAATTTATTTATTTTAAAATTCTTACAGATTTAATTTATCTCTTATGATATAATCTCTTTTAATATTTAAATTAAGAGGAAAGATATGAAAAAATTTTTTTTAGGAACAATATTAATAACAATTTCTATGTATGGAAAAGGAATCTTATATAATAGTGCTGAAGAAGCAAGAATACAAAACTTTATAAGTATTGATAAAAAAATACCCGAAATTAACTTGAATTTAAATTCATCAGACTATATATATGATTTTAATAGATATGTAAAAGAAAATAATATTACAATTAAAACACCTAAAATATTAAAAAATGAAATAAATGAATTAAATAAAAATTTTATATATTCTGAGAAACCATTTAACTATAAAAAATTTTTAATAAATATGTCATATGAATTACCTTCAAAAAAAAGGATGGAAATAGTTAAAGAAATTATATTAGAAGAAGCAGATTATCTTATTTTTAAGGATATTGTTGAAAAGAAATTAATAAATGAATGTAAAATAGTTAAAAAAGAAAGAAAAAAAGAAATTGATGAATTAATTGCAAAAAAAGTAAGAAATTTAAATATATATGTATCAAAAATTCCAGATTGTCGATTAGATTCACTTACAGTAAATGGAAAAAAACAATTTTTAAAAAAAGTTGAAAGAAAAGCATTTAAAACATTATTTTTAGAACGATTATATTTAACTAGAGGAAAATCAATATCTGAATTAAAAAAAGAGTTAGAATTTTTTAAATCATCTGAATATCAAAAAACATATAAATTAAAAAAAGAAATCTCTGAAAAATTAATGTTAACAGAAATAGATAAATTAAATATTAATAAAATAAAAAAAGATATACAAAAGAAAATAATTAAAAAAGAAAAGAAAAAAGAACCTAAAATGAATCAAAAATTTGAGGGAGATTTAGAATTTTTAAATGATTGATTTAATTAATATTTAACCTCTAATTTGTTATAATAAATAATGTATTTTTAAAGATTAGCTTATTATAACAAGATAGGTATTTTATTTTTCAAAATACTTAAATAAATCTACAAGGAACTACATGACAAATAAAGAATATATTGATGGAGTAAATCTTCTAAATAAATGGGCGTATGCTTATTATACTGAAGATAATCCTATTGCAACAGATGAAGAGTATGATACTCTTTATTTCAAAATTAAAAAATATGAAGATGAAAACCCTTCAAAAATACTGGATATTTCTCCGACACAAAGAGTTGGAGATGTTATTCTAGATGGATTTGAAAAAAGAAAACATCTTCAAGCTATGTATAGTCTAGATGATGTTTTTAATGAAAAAGAATTTTTTGAATGGATTGAAAAACTTCCAGAAAATGAAACATACTCTTGTGAACCTAAGTATGATGGAGCTTCTCTTAATATCACTTATAATAACGGAAGACTAATCGCTGGGACTACAAGAGGAGATGGAAAAGAAGGTGAAGATATTACTGCTAATATGCCATATATCATAGGTGTTCCTCTATCTATTCCATATAAAGGATTGGTTGAAATTAGAGGAGAAGTAACTATTCAAAAAGATGATTTCGATGAAATTAATGTTTGGAGAGTTGAAAATGATAAAGATAAATTCTCAAATGTAAGAAATGCTGCTTCAGGTGGTCTTCGCTCATTTGAGTCAAAAAACATTAAAGCATATAAGCTTCACTTTACACCATATTCATTAGGTGAAAATGAACTTGATTTTGAAACTCAGATTGATGAAGCTAAATGGATTATTTCCCAAGGATTTAAAAATTGGGGAACAAATGATTTTGTTATTCTAAAAACAAAAGAAGAAATCCAAGAGTTCTATCTTAAAATGATTGAAAATAGAGATAATTATCCAATGATGCTTGATGGTATGGTTGTGAAAGTTAATTCTAAATCAGAACAGGAGAAACTAGGATTTACTTCTAAATATCCACGATGGGCAATTGCTTATAAATTCCCCGCTATTGAAAAAGTTACAAAACTTAACGATGTTATCCTTCAAGTAGGTAAAACAGGAGCAATTACTCCTGTTGCTATTATTGAACCTGTTGATATTGATGGTGTTACAGTTAGTAGAGCTACTCTACATAACTTTGATGAAATTAATAAAGATGGGCTTATGATTAATGATACTGTTGTTATTATCAGAAGTGGAGATGTAATTCCAAAAATTACTAAAATCTTTAAAGATAGACGTAATGGAAAAGAAATTAAAATCAAAACACCAACAGAATGTCCAATTTGTGGAGATTCAAATCTTGATACAGAAGATACAATTATTAAATGTACAAATAAAAATTGTTCAGCAAGAGTAAAAGGTGTTCTAACCTATGCTGTTGGGCAAAAAGCATTTAATATGTCTTCTGTTGGAGAATCTACAATTTCAGAACTTGTAGATAGAGGAATGGTCTCTTCGGTTATTGATCTTTGGTCAATCACAAAGGAAGAGTTTATGACTCTTGATGGATTTAAAAAGAGAAAAGCAGAAAAAACTTATGATGCCATCCATGGTATTATTGGTAAAGTTGATGCATACAGAGTCTTAAATGCTCTTGATATTCCTCTTATTGGTGAAACTGCATCTAAAAAACTTGTAAAAGTATTTAGAGAAAGAATTTTTCAACCAATTGAAAATCCGATAAGTTATGAAGAACTTATTGCCGTTGAAGATATAGGTCATGAATCTGCAAAAATGTTTGTTTCTTTTATGGAAGAAAATTTTGATTTAGTTGTTGATCTTTATGAAACAATACAACCTGTTATCGAAGAAGAGATTTCCCTTGGAAATCAATTTGAAGGTAAAAAGTTTGTTATTACTGGGACATTAAGTAAGCCAAGAGGTGAATTCAAGAAATTGATTGAAGCTCATGGAGGAAAGGTATCTGGTTCTGTATCTAAAAATACTGATTATGTATTGGTAGGTGAAGATGCTGGTTCTAAAGAGAAAAAAGCAATTGAATTAGGTTTAAATATTCTTGATGAAGAGACTTTTAATAGTATGTTGTAAAGAAAAATGAAAAGGAAATAAAATGGAAACAATATTTAATACAAGAGGAGAGACTCAAGAAGAATACTTTGGAGTCTCATTAAAAAAAGAAAAAGGAAAAGGGAAAAAAGAAAAAGGAAAAGAAAAAAAAGAGAATAAAATAATTTCTTTACTTGGAGGAAATGATTTTGACTCCTCTTTTCTTAATGGAGAAGGATTTTATATAATTAAAGATCATGATTTTAAAAAGGCTCAAAGAAAAATAGATGAGCTAAAGAAAGAAATAGGATTAGAATCCTACCACATTGAAAGCAGAATTGCTTCAGAAAATATTTACCTAAAGACAATATCCAATATTATGTCTTGTATATATCAAAATAAAAATATGAAATATATAAGAGTTGGACAAATCTGCTTTAGAAATAATGTAGGTTCAGAAATATAATCCAGGAATTCTTCCTGGGATATATAATTACTTATCTTAATAAGATAATATTTTTTAAATAATATAGTTTGGAAGTTGTTTTTGAATAAGTTGTTATCTTAATAAGATAATTATTTTTAAAAAAAAAAGATGTTAAACTTATTAAGTTTAGCAAAGAAGAGTAAACTCTTCTCTACCTTTTACATGAAAGGAGCTTCTTT
>Ga0256828_1001289_pt1 | contig 15785 bp, 14 predicted proteins | sample CV88metaG_FD_185993 | JGI IMG/M metagenome (GOLD analysis project Ga0256828, IMG submission 185993) | Hydrothermal vent microbial communities from East Pacific Rise, Pacific Ocean - CV88 | ecosystem: Environmental > Aquatic > Marine > Hydrothermal vents | place: Pacific Ocean: East Pacific Rise...
GATCCACCAGAGATTGGTATTTGTCCCCTTTGAGCGTAGCAGGGGTAGCCAATACGCCTATCTTGCCTGTTTTGCTTTGCTCTATGGCTGGCTTGACTGCGGGTTCAGTCCCGATAATAATAAGCTTGGGATAACGTAAACGTAAGGTTTGAATTGCTGCTGAGGTGGCGGTGTTACACGCTATCACCAAGGCATCAATCTGATGGGTTTCGATAAGATACTGAGTAATGTTGAGTGAAAATTGTAAAATCTCAGAAAAAGACTTCTCTCCATAGGGGGCATGAAGCGTATCCGCGACATAAAAAATCTCCGCTCCTTGGATCACCTCTGAGATGGCTTGAACCACAGTCAAACCACCCAAACCAGAGTCAAATACCCCTATTTTCATGAATAAGGAGGAATTAGGAGTTGTTCATAATGGCTAAAAACTCATCATTGTTTTTAGTCTTGGTCATTTTGGAGAAGAGGAACTTCAATCCCTCTACCTCTTCCATATTTTGCATGGCATTACGGATTGCCCACACTTTTTGGAGGGTCTCAGGAGAGGTCATTAACTCCTCTTTACGGGTTCCCGACTTGGTCACATCAATGGCTGGGTAGATACGTCGATCTGCCACATAACGGTTGAGTACCACTTCGGAGTTACCTGTTCCTTTGAACTCTTCGAAGATCACCTCATCCATACGGCTTCCTGTCTCAATTAGAGCGGTTGCCACAATGGTGAGGGATCCTCCCTCTTCGATATTTCGAGCAGCCCCAAAGAATCGCTTGGGTTTATGCAAGGCATTGGCATCCACCCCACCCGAGAGAACCTTTCCTGAGCTGGGTGTCACGGTGTTATATGCACGAGCCAATCGGGTAATCGAGTCAAGTAAAATAACCACATCTTTACCACTCTCCACCCGTCGCTTGGCTTTTTCGATCACCATCTCAGCCGTTCGCACATGGTTCTGTGCAGGCAGATCAAAGGTTGAGCTATAGACCTCTCCTTTGACCGAACGTTGCATGTCGGTGACCTCTTCGGGACGTTCATCTACCAACAGTACCATCAAAGAGACATCAGGAGAGTTGTAGGTGATTCCATGTGCCAGCTCTTTGAGTAACTCTGTTTTACCCGTTCGTGGGGGAGCGACGATCAACGCCCTTTGACCTTTACCAATGGGGGTAAAGAGATCCAATACCCGTCCTGTTAGTTTCATGGGATTGTACTCCAACTTCAACTGCTCTGTGGCATAGAGTGGGGTAAGGTTGTCAAAGAGGGGTCGTTTTTTGGACTCCTCTGGGGGGAGATAGTTGATCGCTTCGATTTTGAGCAACGCATAATACTTCTCTTGATCTTTGGGTTGTCGTACCTGTCCCGTGACCACATCCCCATTACGCAAGGCAAAGCGTTTGATCTGGGTACTGCTCACATAGGTGTCATTTTGGGAGTTGGCAAAGTTACCATCCTCAGAACGTAAGAAACCATACCCATCATTCATCACCTCCAAAATACCTGTAAAGAGGATAAATCCTCCCTGTTTGACTTGGGATTTTAGGATTTCAAAGATGAGATCCTTTCGCTTAAACTCATTGGGATTTTCAACCTTGACTTTGAAGGCGATATCCACCAGCTCTTCAAGAGGTTTGGATTGTAGATCTTCAACCTTATACCCCTCAACAGGAACATGGGTTCTGTTGTTACTGTTATTTGTTTTTTTCTTATTATTGTACTGTCTTTTTTGTTGTTGTTCGCTCATAATTCCTCTTGAAAGCTATACGGAGATTTTGTGGTGTTTAAATGGTTTAACATTTAGTAGTTTCGGTATTATAATCACTTTTGCGTTAATAGTTTCTTGCATCAGCTAAAAAGTGCCATAACCAATAGAGGAACATACATCACCACCCCCAAAAGTGACATCCAAGGCGAGATATTTAGGTGCATCATCATCTCCAATTCTCGATCCATCTCTCCTCGGACATACCGTTGCTGAATCATCTCTATTTTAAAAAAAATATCAAAACTCTTAATAATCAATATGGCAATCATATAAAAATTCATAACATTCAAATAGAGTGCCACAAAAATAATAAAATAAAAAGTCGGATGCACCAAAAAAAAGAGAAAAATAGATTTTTGATAATACCCATTAAGTCGATCAATCATCAACTCTAAAGTAGGGGCTTTTTGGAGGTTGGCTTCTATCAGTTCTAGCATGATCATCAATAGAACTATCTGTGTCAATACATTCATAACCAGAATTCTACTATAATTAGCCAAAAAAGTGAAGAATTATGCAACAATTGTACCTAACTGATTTGGATCATACCTTTTTAACCACTCAACAGACTATCACTCCTTATAGCAAGAAAATTTGGAACCAACTCTCGCAAAAAACACTGCTCTCTGTCGCCACTGCCCGAAGCTTTGCCAAAATAGAGGAGTTTTTAGAGGGGATGAATCTCAATGCCCCCCTGATACTGCTTGATGGGGCGATGATGGTAAGTGTGGAGAAAGAGATTATTGACATACACCCCCTAGAGATTGATCTGGTCAATGCCATTATCCATGAATCCAAAAAATTTGAGATGGAACCCTTTCTTCTCTCCTTGGAGGAACGTCGAACACTCCGTGAAGTGTTTAGCATCCCTCATAAACTCAATCCCTACCAATCCCACCTTATTGATTGGAAATACAAAAGCGATCCACGGCTAAGACAAACCCACCATATCCAAGGATTAAACGATACCCTAAAAGTGGTCTATATGGGAGAGGAACAGCCCTTAAAACAACTCGCTGAACATCTAAAACAGACCTTTGGGGATAACATCGAAGCCAAATTGTCACCTGAACACTATACTGGGTGTTGGTTTCTTACGATACTACACCCTTTGGGTGACAAAGCCCATGCCTTAAAAAAACTGAGTGAATATCTCAATATTAGCTTGGAGGAGGTCACGGTATTTGGAGACAATATCAATGACATAGAGATGTTTAAACTAGCAGGAACTTCAGTGGCTGTCAACAATGCACTCGATCGGGTCAAAGCAGAAGCCTCCATTGTGCTTCCCCATACCAACGACGAAGATGCAGTGGCACGATATTTGGAAAGGATTAAGCTATAATTTTATACCCTATTCCATAACGATTTTGAATCAAACCATTGGGGACTTTTTTGCGTAAATTCTTGATCAGTGTGCGTATGGAGGCAGTACTGATTGTTTTGTCTAACTCATCTTTCCAAATAGTGTAATAGATCTCATCATCACTGCAAAAAGAGTCTCTTTTTTGCACCAAAAACTCAAAAAGTTTATTCTCTCGGGGGGTCAAAAAAACCCTTTCCCCTTTACAAAAGAGTGTTCTGCTCTTCGTATCCCACTGACAGCCCAAGGGCAGTACAATGTTTTGTTTGTATTTAAGATTATTGGATATCTTCAACAAGGTACTTTTAATCTCATCTTCCTCAACAGGTTTAATCATATACCCCGAAAAAGAGAGTTCCACAATGGATTTGAGCGTGGAGATACTCGAATCTTCGGTCAATGCCAAAAAGATGGTCTCTTTGTCTTTTTTACGTATGGTTTTAACCCAGCTTAGCACCTTCTTAATAGAGAGTTCAATCACGACAATATCAGGACGATACTCTCTATAATAAAGACACGCATCCTCTTTATTATCCACCACATGAACCTGCTTAACACTGCTTTCTAAAAGCTTTTGATAATAAGCTCTTCCTTCATTTTTATAATCAACATACAGCACTGATGAGTATTCCATTGTCCCCTCCTTGAGAGTAAATAACTACAGTGCCTACTGTATAATATTTTTTTTTCATAACTCTTTTCCCTTTTTATTAAAAACTATTTTATGATCTCAAAAAAACGTAAAGTAAACGTGGGGGAAAAGTATAATAATTGTGGAAAAACAGAGGATTAGATATTAATCTTGTATCCCACACCGTATTGGTTCTGTATCAGCTCTTTTGAGATCTTTTTACGCAAATTTTTAACCAAAGTTCGAATGGAGGCATTGGTCACTTGCTTGTTGAAATCATCATCCCAAACATAAAAGAGAATCTCATCGTCACCACAGGGGACACCTGCTTTGTCAATCAATAGTTCAAAGAGTTTCTGCTCTCGTTTGGTTAACTCTATCTGCTGCTCATGATGAAAAAGTGTCTTGGTCTTACCATCCCAACTGTAACCATTGGGCAGATGCTGAAGATAATTTTCATCCACTTGTTTAGAGATTTTAAAGAGTGCGTCTAATAGATCCGTTCGACTAACAGGCTTGGTAAGATAACTTGAAAAATGTAAATCAATCACGCTCAACAGCGTCTCACGATCAGAGTGACCTGTCAAGGCAATAAAAAACACACTGGGATTCTCTTCTCGAATCTTTTTTGCCAACTCAATACCATTAAGTTTAGGCATATAGAGATCCATAATAATAATTTGTGGTTTGTTCTCTTGGTATGATCGGTATGCTTCTTCTCCATCTTGTGCCGTATAAACAGTACTACAATATGCTTCCAGAAACAGTTGATATTTCTCCAAAATAGTCACTTCATCTTCAACCAATAAAACGGTCATTTTTTTTAATATATTCAATGCTTTCTTCCTAATAACAGTTATTCATTATAATTCAACAGACAATCATGACAAAAAAATGTGACAAAAGCGTGACATTTTTCATGGTAAACAACGATTTATTCACTTTTTTATGCTCTTTGATTTAGGAATTTTAATTCCAAAGGATAATTCATCATTTTTATTTTTTAAAATAATTCTATCCAATGAATGATTTTCTATGAAGAAGACTACAATAGAGTCAACAATAAACTATCTAATTCTTTTAAACGTGCGGGGGTACCAATATCATGCCATGCCCCTTCATAATACTCCGTAGTAATCTCCTGATTTTTAATCCCCTCAAAGAGCAGTGGTGCCAAGGGGTGTTTGCCATAAGGGAGATCAGAAAACATCGCCTTACGATAATAGCCAATCCCTGAAAAGGTATATTTTTGATCGCTACTGCTAAGCAAAAAATCTCCCGCAGGATTATGAGGAGGATTATCTACCAATATCAAGTGGGCTAAGCACTCTTTGGGAAGTTGAAAGGTAGCATCATAGGTATAGTCTGTCCAAACATCCCCATTAACCACCAAAAAGATCTCACTGAGCAGAGGCAGTGCTTTGCGAATCCCTCCTGCTGTCTCCAAGGCTCCCTCATCTTGTTCATCAGAGAAAAAGAGCTTCACCCCATAGGCAGAGCCATCTCCCAAATATGCCATAATTTGATCACCAAGATAGGCAACATTGATCACGATCTCAATAAACCCAGCAGCTTTGAGTCGCTCAATGTGCCAGACGATCAGTGGCTTTCCTCCTACTTCTAGCAGTGGTTTCGGTGTATGATTGGTGAGTGGTCGCATACGGGTTCCTAACCCAGCAGCGAGTATCATGGCTCTCATTATTTTCCCCTTTTTCTATGGTAATTAAACGGTCTCTTTGACCTTGTCTAAAATAGGTTTAAGCGGTTTGAGTTCATCATAGAGTTCAATCACCTCATAAATATATTCTAAGGTCAAAGGAATATCATTGATGTAAGCAGGTTTATTGTCCCGTATCTTAAGACGGGCAAAGATACCCAAGATCTTGATGTGACGTTGCAACCCCATAAAGTCAAACCAACGAATAAACTGCTCATCGCTGACCCCTTCGAGTTCTCTGCCTTTGAGCAGTTTGAACTCCAAAACCAATTCAATAATCTTTTGACGATCAAAACGGACATAGACATCTTTGAGCAAGGAGACCAAATCATAAGTAATCGCCCCAATACGGGCATCTTGATAATCAATCACCCAAACCTTACCCCGTCCTGCAAACATAATATTGCGTGAGTGAAAATCTCGATGCACAAAATAGCCCTGTGGCTGGGAAAGTACCTCATCTTTGATCAAGTTGAGCAAAGCACTTAATTCTCGCTGCTCATGGGCATCCAACAAGATCCCCAAGTGGGCTTTGAGATACCACTCCTCCATCAACTCCATCTCAAACATTAAGAAATCCTCATCATAGAGTTCCAACTCAGAGGTATCTGCTTTTTGCATTTTAAGTATCTCGTGCATGCACTTGGTATAGAGCATGGTACAGCTCATCTCATTGAGAATGTCTGCTAGATGCGTATCCCCCAAATCCTGAATCAACAGATAGCCCCTGTCCAAATTTTGAGCATAGACCCGAGGGATTTGCACATTGGCTTTGAGCAGTCGTACCGAGACATCAATAAAGGGATAGATACTCTCCACCTGTATGGAGGAGTCCATAATAATAAAAGTCTTCTCCTCTTTTAATCGAAGTCGATAATACTTTCTATAACTTGCATCATCACTCACCACCTCAAACTTATAATCCTTATAACCCAATTCATCTTTTACCCATGCTTCAATCGGATGCATATATTCCACCTAACATTGTATTCTTTGTCGCACCCGTTACCGTTTTGAGTGCTACTTTCTCATTTTGCAATCGCTTGTATGCCAACCATGCAAATATCATCGCTTCCATATTCTCTGAACTCACCCCAAACTGATCAGTTGAAAGTACTTCAATGCCCATAAGTTGCGATTGAAGCTCCCTCATCAGATGAATATTTTTGACCCCTCCACCACAGACCAACACCTTGGTTATCTCAAACTTTTGTATCTCATTGGCAATGGATTGTACGGTCAATGCCAAGAGTGTTGCCTGTATGTCTTCATCTGATATTCTATCAAATGGTTCTAAATAATTTCTTAAAAAAGTCTTATTAAAATATTCTCGTCCTGTACTTTTAGGATAATTTAATTTAAAATAGTTATCATTTAATAATTGTGTGAGCAATGCCTGATGCACCTTACCCGAAGCCGCCCAACGACCATCTCGATCAAAAGGTTCCCCTTTGACTTCATTAATCCATAAATCCATCAAGACATTCCCACAGCCCGAATCATACCCAATCACTGTGGGGGAAAAGAGAGAAATATTCGCCATGCCCCCAATATTGAGCACGGCACACCCCTCAATGTCACCAAACAACTCAAAGTGAAAGGCAGGAGCAAGCGGTGCCCCCTGCCCTCCTCGTGCCACATCCTTGGCTCGAAAATCAGCCACCACATCAATCCCTGTCTCCACCGCCAATACCGACGGGTTGCCCAACTGCATCGAAAAGGGATACTGACCATGGGGTTCATGCCACAGCGTCTGCCCATGGGAGCCAATAGCAACCACCTCTTGGGGATCAAGTGCTATTTTTTGAAGCAGTTCATTGACCCCTTGAGCAAAAAGGTGTGCCAAACGCACATCCATCTGCCCTATCGCTTGCAGGGTGTTTGTGCCACGGATCATGCTGAGCAGTTCAGCTTTAAACGCAGAATCAAAGGGAAGAAAATGCGAAGCTTTTAACACACACCTTGTGGCATCAATACGACACAAAGCCACATCTACTCCATCCAGCGAAGTCCCTGACATCAACCCGATATAGAGCTTAGGCATCGTTGGCTTTTCCTGTCATCATAATCCCAAAGGAGACCAAGGTACCCAGCACCATCATCACCGCAAAATCCACCTTGATCGGGAAAATATAGGGTTGTAACAGCAACACCGTCATAAATCCCCCAACCAATGCCCAAAGGACTGTTTTTTCATTGCCCCGATTCGTAAAAATCGCCGCCCCATAGACCCCCAAGAGGGAGGCATAGGCAAATGCCATCACCCCCAAAGCGAAATTCAACAGAGGCAAGGCGGTGTATTGTTGCCAATAAAAACTCACCATTGCCATTCCACACAGAAGTATCGCAAAGACAATGACCATCCATCGACTTACGCGTAAAAAGTGCGCTTCATTGTGGTGGGGTTTGGCAAGCCATGGACGATAGATATCCTCCACCGCCACCGATGCCATGGCAGAGAGAACCGAGTTGGTCGAAGAGAGGGCAGCAGCAATCGCCCCTACCGTAACCAATCCCCGTAAGCCCTCGGGCATCTCACTGAGTATATAAAACATAAAAATAGTAATCTTCTTCCCTGCAAACTGTTGATCCACACACGCCTCTTTGAGTCCCATAAGTTCTGGTTGCTGATAAAAAAGATACAACAACAATCCAATGGCTAAAAAAAGCAGTGCCACAGGGAGGGTAAAGAGAATTGAGTAGATCAATGATCTTGCCCCCTCTTTTTGGTTTTTACAAGTAAGTACCCTTTGGGTCATATCTTGATCCAAACCATAAGCAGCAATATTAAGCAGAAACCAGCCCGTCAGCAGTGTCCAGATGCTAAACCCTCCTGAAAAAGAGAAATCCACAACTTTAAGTTTATCCTCTGCAACAAGGGTTGCCATCATGGTTGAGAAATCGGTATGAAGGCTATAGTAGAGATAGATTAACACTGCTATCCCTGCTCCAATATAGGTGATAGCCTGGATAATATCAGACAAAATTACCGATTTAACCCCACCAAAGTAGGTATATGCCAAGGCACCTAGCATCAAAATACCAATGGCAATTGCCACATGCCATACCAAAATATCTGTGAAGAGAATCATCGAAATTGCCAATGCCCCAATATAGAGTCTTGCACCACTGGCAAAAAGTCGCCCCACCAGAAACATAATCCCCGCATAACGCTTGGAGGTCTCCCCATAACGATGCTCCAAATACTCATAGACCGTAATCGCATTGATCGCATAGAAGCGTGGTACCAAGACCTTGGCAACAAAGATCACTGCCAAGAGGGCTGATCCATAAAAACCCAAAAAGGTTAAATCCTTGCCATAAGAGTACTCTGGACCACCCAAAAAGGTCGCAGCGGACTGAGAGGTTGCCAACACTGAAATCGCCACAGCCAACATTGGCATGGCATTGCCCCCTGTAAAATACTCCCGAGAAGTTTTAACCTTGATACGGCTGAAAAGCAAGGAAGTTAAAATAAGAATTAAAAAATAGGAAGCGAATATCATCCAGTCCAAAGTACTGAAACTTGATTGCATACATAGAGCCTTTTGCTGTTTTCTAAGGCGTATTATACCAAAAGGATCCACACCTTTGGATCAAAAAATCTTCACTTAACCCTTAATAACAACATTTAATTTTTTACAATAAATATTTTATTAATTATATAACTATATTTTTATTTTAAAAAAAAATTAAGTTATATATAACCTGATAGTTTGTATTATTAAATTTAAATTAAAATATTTTTTTAATAACTAAAACACGTTTATTTCAAAAGGATTACGAATATGTTTAATAAATCACTATTGGTAACGCTCCTTCTTTCCAGTTTACTACAAGCCAAAGACAACTTTAGCTCAGAACGATTTTTAGGAATTGAAGCAGGATATGGTACCGTTAAATCTATCAGTGCCATCAAAAAAGATGCCACAAAGAGTGGCGTTGAATTCGGATTTCGATTTGGTGCCCAAAATAAGGAGTGGCGAACCACTATCTCTGCTCATCACTTTAATAAAAATTCTCAACAGTACTTTAGAACCATGTTAACCTTTGATCATTTTGTCTGGTCAAGCCTCTATAAAACCGATGATATTATCTTCAAACCTTATCTAGGTGCGCATATTGGTTGGCTCAAATATGATGACAAAGGAGGCATAGATGATAATGGATTTATCTATGGAGGACAAGCAGGAATCGCATGGAATGTCCTAAGAGAGGTCGATTTTGACTTTGGATATCGCTACTCATTTTCAGATGTCACCAATGTTGATGACATTGGTGGTTTTGTCTTTGGTGTCAACTATTTATATTAAGAATTTAAAAAGGATTTAGAATGAAACGCTATTTTATCACAATAATGATGCTCCTAATTGCATCTCTTTTTACTGCCTGTGGTGGGGCATCTGAAGCAACAAGCAGTGCCAATAAAATCACCGTAGAGACCAAACAAACCCTCATCAATCAACAAAAGAATGTACTCAGTCTTGATTTTATTGTCAAAAATGAATACAGCAATGAGATTACAGTTGATTTGAAAAATCTCACCGTCGATGTGGAGCCATGTGTCATCAAGCAGGTGGTCATGACCCCTCAAGAGATCATCTTCTCCAATGAGATGAGACAACAACAGGTGAATGCTTTGGTTGAGTTTGATGGAGCCTGTAGCCCTACCGCCTACCAACTGCTAGGAGTCAATAGCCTAGGACTCGATGAGGAGAGTAACACCGTAGAGTACAACTCCCCCAAAATTACCATTGAAGCACTGGCAGCACAAGAGAGCAATGACTCCTCTATGGATGGAGCAAATGCTCAAAATTACCAATTCTATAATGTTCCCGCACCCATTACCATTAGTCAAAACAGTGAGACCTATACTTTCAAAGTACAACTCATTGATGAAAACTCCCAAGGGGTCAGTGGAGAAGAGGTTAAAATCTTGGCATATGATATTACCTATGGTGAGATTGAAAACATGACTGCCGTTACGGATCAAAATGGCTTTGCTTCTTTTAATTTCACCTCTCCTAGTTCCATCACGGCACTGGAAGGAGAGCATCTTACCTTGACACTGGTAGAAGGAGAAAACTTCAATACCATCTCTACCAGTGTTGAATTGAATTTTAATACCACAGGGAGCAGTAGCAGTAATACTTCACTCTATCAATTTAAAAATATTAGTTCCATAACGGTAGGTCATGCTTCTGAAGAAAAAGTTATCACCGTTGACCTCGTTAACAGTGCGGGGGTCGGTGTAGCAGGGAAAACTGTTCAGATCTCTACTCTTTCTAGTAGCTTCGGATCTTTTAGCTCTGCTTCGGCTACCACCGACAGTGCAGGACGTGCCAGTTTCACCTATCGTGCACCTGAAGATATTGATGCAGTGGATGGACAATCCACCACCGCTACCCTCTCCTTTAGTGAAGATGATAGTAGTATTACTGCTACCGTTAGCATTAAGATTCAAAAATCTACTGACAATACCCAAGGGGATACTACTCTTCCTACCGTGGTTATTCCTGATGAACTAAGAGAGTTTACCCTCAGTACCAACAGCAAAACGGTGGAGATTCCCATCAAAGTTTTTAAGGATATTGCCCCCTATACCCAAGGAAGTGTGAAAGTAGAGTTACCCTCAAAAGTACTTAATGGGGTAGATGTAGGATCGTTCTCCTCCTTTGAAGTACCCCTCAATGCACAAGGTATTGCCACATTCTACTACACAGGACCTGCGAATCTTAAAGCCCTGATTGACAGTGGTGATACCAGCAGTACTTTCAAATTTTATCACACAGAAAACAGTGATGCCGATAGCCGTCAAAGCATGAAAATCAATTATGCCATCTCAGCTGATACCTATGTACCTGTGGACTATACCATCAATATCAGCACCCAAGACAATGACTTTAGTATGGGAATTCCAGATCTACAAAAGACCTTTTCTGTACTTATCAAAGATACCCAAGGTAACATTATCAATGACAATGACATTAATATCACTTCCATTGTGGTAGAGACTGAAAATGCCCTTATTGCACAACTTTTTGATACAGTCACCCGAACCAAAGTCAATAACCTTACCCTAAGAAATGAGAACAACAGTGCCTTTATCTTAATCTCTAAACAACTCTCTGGAATTGTGCCACTTAAAACAACCGTTAGTTTCATAGACATCAATGGAGAGAGTCAAACCCTCTCTACCATTATCAATGTTCGTGTGATGTCTGGACCTCCCTCTGCCATCTCCATCTCCTATGTCTCAACCTCACAAGATAGCGAACGGGCAAAATATGAAGAGACATTTGCCGTTTCTGTCACCGATGAGTATGGCAATAAGGTTAATACTCAACCCTATATCTCATTGGGTGCTATCATTGGCTATACGGTAGATGGAACTGCACCAAATAGCACGGAGACCAATGAAACCAAAAGACTCTTCTACGGCATGGAGAGTGTTCAAGGAGGAGAAGCGGATGGATTCCTCAATACCTTGGGGGATGATATTGCCAATACCACCAACTTTGAAGACAATACTGCTGCTAGGGACGATGTCTTTAAGTATGTTAACGCAGAAGGTGCCAATACCGATAAATTAGTGGTCTTTGGATCAGGAAAAAATTACGAAGCAATGGGGAAATGGGATTTTAACAAAATAGACAATCATACCCTTTCGTTGGAAGATGACTACTTTGGAACCGATCGAACAGGACTCTATTATGCGGTGGGACACAACTACTACCAAGACCAATGCCGTGATGATGGGCGTGAATGGTTGGGAAGTACCGACTCAGCTAGCTATCAACTCGACAGTGAAGGAACCGCCCTGATTACCTATAAATATGACTATCATCTGACAGGAAAAGATGCTCTTGTCTGGGTCAATCTCAATGGTTTCCAAGCAGATACAGGAGAAAATACCCGTATTGGAGAGGTGGTCAAACATACCCTACGAGGAATGGGACTGACCAAAATTCCAACCGCAGGATATAGCTTAGATAAAGGAACCACAGGTTATGGGACTTTTGATATTTGGCATAGCCAAGCTCCTGAGCATTATCGAAATGCCCACTTTGGATGGCGTGTCAAAGAGGGAAGTACCTGTCAATATAGCATTGTTTCTAGTAGCAATCAATACGATGCGAGAACCTGTGATAATGGTGAATCCACCCAAGGAGACAGCTACATTACTTTCTATTTAGAAGCTCCTGCTGATACAGGATGTACCTTTGATATTGAAGGATTATTGGTCTCATCTGAATTTTAACCTTAAAGAGGAGTAGTTACTCCTCTTTCCATTTAACCCATCTCTTCTCAATTTTCCACTATAATTTCAAAAAAATCATCTCAGGTAAATATCATGATAGATCTTAAATATATCCAAAAAAACTTTGACGAGGCAAGCCAGCGACTGTCCAAAAAAGGAGTTGATGAGGAAACCCTTAGCAAACTAGAACAACTCTTTTCCAAATTAAAAGAGGCAAACGCAACCCTTGAAGAGGCAAAAGCGGAGCAAAATAAAATGTCCAAACTCTTCGGACAATACAAAAGAGAGGGCAACGACATCAGTGAGCTCAAAGCCAAAGTTGATGCCAACAAAGAGCAGATTGCCAAGCTCCAAGCCATTGCCAATGATGCCCATAATGCTCTCCAGAATATGGCACTTGCCATGCCCAATCTTCCTGATGATTCAGTACCTGTAGGAGCTGATGAAGAGGACAATGTAGAGCTTCGCAAAGTACTCACCCCCAAAACATTTGATTTTGAACCCAAAGAGCATTGGGCATTGGCTGAGATTAATGGCTGGATTGACTTTGAACGTGGGGTCAAACTGGCAAAGAGCCGTTTCTCTGTACTGCGTGGTGAAGCAGCACGACTGGAACGTGCCTTGATCAACTTCTTTTTGGATGTCAACCGAGAAAAAGGGTTTGAAGAGGTCTATGTCCCTTTTATCAACAATGCTTCCATGCTCCAAGGTACGGGTCAGCTACCAAAATTTGGAGATGATCTCTTCAAGATCGAAGGCGAGGAACTCTATCTGATCCCCACCGCCGAAGTACCCCTTACCAACCTCTACAATGATGAGATTCTCTCAGACAAAGAGCTACCCATTCTACTCACAGGGTATACCCCATGTTTCAGAAAAGAGGCAGGGAGTGCAGGACGAGATACCCGTGGTATGATCCGACAGCATCAGTTTGACAAGGTTGAGATGGTTGCCATTGCCCATCCCGATAAGAGTGATGAGATTTTTGAGATGATGGTGGATAATGCCTCTGACATCCTCACCCAACTGGGACTTCCCCACCGTGTAGTACAGCTCTGTGGGGGTGATTTGGGCTTCTCCGCTGCCACCACCATCGACCTAGAGGTCTGGCTCCCAGGGCAAAACAGATACCGAGAGATCTCATCCATCTCAAACACCCGAGATTTCCAAGCCCGACGTGCAAAAATACGCTACAAAGAGGGCAAAAAAAACCAACTCGTACACACCCTCAACGGCTCAGCCCTAGCCGTAGGAAGAACCCTCATTGCCATTATGGAGAACTACCAAAATGAGGATGGATCTATTACCATTCCTGAGGTGCTTAAGAGGTATATGTAGAGGGGGAAGAGTAAGAGGAGAAATCCTTCTACTCTCTCCAAGAAGGTTCAATATTCCCCTCACCCCATCCAGTAGAAAAAGTACTATGCTCTTTAACATTTGAAACATCCCATAGACTTAAATCTCGATTTGAAAAAGATTTTGCATTATAAAACATACTATTCATTCTCTCAACCTTAGAAACATCCCAGTTTTCTACATTTTGATTAAATGATACTGCTCCTGAAAACATAGCACTCATCTCTTTTACATGAGAAACATCCCAATCAGATATATCACTATTAAATAGTTTTGCTGAATCGAACATACCCTCCATACTTTTTACATGAGATAAATCAGGGCTATCGGTAAAGTTTCCAACCATATTTGAGCATCCTGAAAAAGCTTCACTCATTGATTTCCATCTAATTTTACCCCACTGCTCAATAGAAATCAATTTTAAATCATCAGCAAAATCTCGATAGTTAAAAATAATTTGAGGAAACTTCCCTGCTATTTTAACCTGATATACTCCACTATGAGAATAGGTATGTACAATAGAACCTATAACATCTCTATTAATGGTTCCATCACCCCACTCAATGTCATACTTATAAGATTCTTTTCCTGATGTCAATATCGTAATTTGATTTTCATTTGAAAAAACACTGGAGTTATCTGTTTTCCATTTAGTAATAAAGAACTCATCTTCATCTCTATCTAATGATCCCTCTACTCCATCTATTTCTTGAGCATTATTAATATATGGTTTTTCTAATCCATCAAACTCTGGACCACATCCAGCTAAAAAGATAACCCCTATTATTAACACTAAAAATTGTTTAAAAGGCTTTAAACATCTACACATTTATACTCCCTACTCATAAATTTCAACAACTTTTCTTTATATAGTCTCCTATACATTTACTTAGTCCCCCCCTTAATATCTACTCTCCAGCATCAAAGCCAAGCGATTACCACTCCAACTCATCCCTTCTGCTTTATAATCTATCAAGGTTACTTGCAATGCTACCTGAATCTTCTTCTCTTTACCAAAGAGATACCCTATCGAAAAGAGAGTACCCAAGGCATCATCTACATCCAAGTCAGGTAGATCCGTTGAAGCTCCATCTCCTTTGTGACTGGTATGATAAGTAATCCCTGCTCCAAAACGCCAATCCTCTTGATAGGTATAGTACTCACTCAAGGTTATCGGTATTTTACTCACTTTATAGTTATCATCCAAAAATGATCCACTAGAGCTATACCCCACTGTTAATGTCGTATCCAACATATTGAGTTCAAAGGGGTTAAAAGCTATCCCCACAGCCGTCTCCAATCCATCCCCTGCATGGATATCACTGCCACTCCTCTTGACCATCGTATCTCCACCTGTTCCATAGGCAACCTGCAAAAGAAAGTCAAAATCTTTGGCTTCAATGCTACTTAGCAAAAGAATACTCAATAAAATTGTTCTCATTTCTACTCCTATTAGAATCAAAAAAACCAATTCATGAACAGATTCATCATCAGGTTTTTTATCCTCTTTTATAATATAATATCTTGAATTTATTAAACTTAGATTTTACCGTGTAATTACAGATAAAACAATATATGGTATAATAACACAAAAACAGATGGAGAATAAAATGTTCAAAAAGATAATAATGATGTCAATTGTAAGTTCAGGAGTACTTTTGGCACAAAGCAGTGCTGGAATTAATATCAATGAAGAT
>Ga0256828_1001290_pt1 | contig 15785 bp, 16 predicted proteins | sample CV88metaG_FD_185993 | JGI IMG/M metagenome (GOLD analysis project Ga0256828, IMG submission 185993) | Hydrothermal vent microbial communities from East Pacific Rise, Pacific Ocean - CV88 | ecosystem: Environmental > Aquatic > Marine > Hydrothermal vents | place: Pacific Ocean: East Pacific Rise...
AATAGAGTATGCATTGACATATATCTATGGTATCGGTTTGACAACGTCAAGAAAAATCCTTGACAGAACTGGTGTTGATTACAATACCAGAGTACATGAACTGACAGATGCTCAGGCAGCAACAATCCGTAATGATATTCAGGAGAATGTCATGGTAGAGGGTGATCTTAGAAAAAAAGTAACACTTGATATCAAAGCATTGATGGATCTTGGATCATACAGAGGTCTCAGACACAGAAGAGGACTGCCTTGTCGTGGTCAAAAAACAAAGACAAATGCGCGTACCCGTAAAGGGAAGCGTAAAACTGTCGGCGCAGCGTAAGGAGTAGTTAAGTATGGCTAAGAAAAAAGCAAAAAAAAGTATTGCCAAAGGTGTAGTGTACGTAGCTGCAACTTTCAATAACACTGTAATTACAGTGACAGATGAAATGGGTAACGTTATCTCTTGGAGCTCTGCAGGAGCACTTGGTTTCAAAGGTTCCAAAAAATCAACTCCTTTCGCAGCGACTGAAGCAGTGGCTGATGCAATGGCAAAAGCAAAAGAGAACGGTATTAAAGAAGTAGGGATCAAAGTTCAAGGTCCCGGTTCCGGTAGAGATACAGCGGTTAAAGCGATCGGTGCAACAGAAGGAATCCGTGTAACATTCCTGAAAGACATCACTCCGCTTCCACACAATGGTTGTAGACCACCTAAGAAGAGAAGGGTATAAGCATGGCAAGATATAGAGGTCCGGTTGAAAGACTAGAAAGAAGACTTGGTGTTGATCTTGGATTAAAAGGTGAGAGAAGACTTGCCGGTAAATCTGCATTGGAAAAAAGACCATATGCTCCAGGACAACATGGGCAGAGAAGAACAAAGATCAGTGAATACGGTCTGCAGCTTCAGGAAAAACAAAAAGCAAAGTTCATGTATGGAACAAGCGAAAAGCAGTTTAGAGCACTTTACAAAGAGGCAAACAGAAAAGAGGGAAATACAGGGGCAATCCTGATTCAACTTCTTGAGCAGAGACTTGACAATGTTGTTTACAGAATGGGTTTTGCAACGACAAGAGCGGCTGCCAGACAATTTGTAAACCATGGTCATGTACTTGTTGACGGTAAAAGAGTTGACATCCCTTCATTCAGAGTGAAGGCAGGTCAAAAAATCGAGATCAGAGAGAAGAGCAAGAGTAATCCTCAGATCCTTAGAGCAATTGAATTGACTAACCAGACCGGTATGGTTGAGTGGGTTGATGTTGACAAAGAGAAACTTTTCGGAATTTTCAGTAGAGTTCCAGAAAGAGAAGAGATAGCAATCCCAGTTGAAGAGCGTCTAATCGTCGAGCTTTATTCTAAATAATCTTAGTAAAGGCTACTTAATGAGAAAAATTAAAGTTGCACCATTTATGCCAACAGAGGTAGAAGTCAACGAGATCAATGCAAATCGTGCTGAAATCGTAGCGTATCCTTTTGAGAGTGGCTATGCTGTTACACTTGCGCATCCGCTTAGAAGACTCATTCTGGGTTCTTCTATCGGCTATGCACCTATTTCTGTAAAGATTGAAGGTGCTGCACACGAGTTTGACAACATTAGAGGTATGCACGAAGATGTGGCTGTATTTATTATCAACCTCAAAAATATTCGTTTTAAAATTAAAGATGAGCAGGACAGAGTAGAACTTAAATACAGTTTTTCCGGACATAAAGAAGTAACGGCTCAAGACCTGAATAATGATCAGATCGAAGTAGTAAACGGTGATCTGCCGCTGGCAACGTTAAATGAAGATGCAGAGCTGAACTTTACTATGGTTATAGCCAAGGGTATTGGTTATGTACCAAGTGAGGATTTGAGAGATGATGTAGCAGCAGACAGTATTGCACTGGATGCATTTTTTACACCGGTAAGAAAAGCAAACTACAAGATCGAACCTGTACTTGTTGAAGACAACCCGAACTTTGAAAAGATCACATTTGATATTGAAACAGATGCACAGATTGGTCCGGTTGAAGCATTCACCAATGCTCTGGAAGTCATGAACAAGCAACTCTCTGTCTTTAATGGCGTACTGGATGTCAATATCAGTACATCATTGCCAAAAAGAACAAATGATGACAGTGAACTTAAACCGTTTCTGGCCGCAGTAGATGCACTTGGGCTTAGCGCAAGATCATTTAATTCACTAGATAGAGCCGGTATCAAATTCCTTGGGGAATTGGTATTGATGAGTGAAAATGAGATTAAAAATATTAAAAATCTTGGTAAAAAATCTCTTGACGAAATCAATGAGTGTCTTATAGAACACGGATTTGGTCCCGAGTTTGAACTTAAAGAGAGCACAAGAGCAAATCTTGTCAAAAAATTAGAACAACTTAAAGTATAGTTGTTCACGTAACAGTAAATAAAGGACAGACATGAGACATAAGCATGGTTACCGCAAGTTAAACAGAACGTCTGCTCACAGAGCGGCACTTCTGAAGAATCTTTCTATTGCTTTGACAAAAGAAGGTAGAATCGAAACCACATTGCCAAAAGCAAAAGAACTTAGAAGTTACTATGAGAAGTTGATCACAAAAGCTTCCTCCGGTGACTTTAATGCACACAGAGCGATTTTTGCAATGTTACAGCACAAAGAGTGTACCAATACTATCGTAAACGAAATTGCACCTAAGTATGCAGACAGAAACGGTGGCTACACAAGAATCATCAAAACCCGTATGAGAAAAGGTGACTCTGCACCTATGGCGATTATCGAACTCGTATAATCCCAACATACTTCGGTATTTCAAGGCAAAGCCTTGAAATACAACTCTTTTATTCCCCCTTTTTTATCCTTTTTGTATCTCTCCAGTATATGCGATAATACCAGGTCTGAGATTACAAACATGTTCAAACCCTAGTGACTTCATAGCATGCTGTACCTGAAAACTTCGACTGCCAGTATGGCAATAGACAATCACCGTCTTTTTCTTTTTATCATTATGTTCTTCAATTTTGGCATAAAACTGAGATGTTGGCACCAGACAGTCTGTTCCGACAATATGCCCCATCTGAAACTCCATATATTCACGTACATCCATCAGTGTAAAATCTACCATGCCTAAAGTACGTGCCTCGATCAGTGCTTCCAGTTCGTCTCCGTCAAGCTGCTCTTCCTGTAAAAGCTGTTTTGCCTGATCCTGTGTCAATCCTTTGGAATGCTGATGTACAATCTCTTCTATTTCACTTTTTTTCTTTTCGGATTCTGCATATTTTGGGGTACAGAAAATACCACAGTGGCACAGGCCGTCTTCCGGTATCTCTTTCTCCAAAGCCGGTTTGCAGGGGCAGATACGGTTGTCCGCAGCTTTCTGCTCCTCTTTTGTCTCTCCGATAACCATAAAACAGGGACAGAAACGTTTTCCGTAAATAAGTCTATTCCGAGCAAGCCCCATCGCTACTCCCTCGTTTACCTCATCATTTGGGTTTTGGACAAAACCAAACTGCTTGTTTACTTTTTCAACAAACCCCCATGTTTTTTCAAGTTCAGCCTGAAACTCATCAGAATTCATATCTATTTGTACCATATTGCAATATCCTTTTATATTTATTTTGTTTCGGCAGAAGTATTATTCAGTTCCTGAACGACACTTTCAAACTCTTTTACATATCCTTGCATTTTTTTACCCATAATGTCAAGAAAATTTTTGGTTTTGTTCAAATCAATATTAATATGCGTTTGATTCACTTCAATACCTGCCTCTTTCTCCTCAATATTTCCCCTCTCCAGTTCTTGATTCATCTGCGCTACTTTTGCCTGCATCTGCTGTGCCAGTTTTTGAAAATAGCTTTTGGTTTTATTGATGTCAATTATAATTTTCCCATCAGATGTTTTTTGAAATCCCATTTGAGAAAGGTTACTCTGCTTTTCAGATTCCAGCTCTTTTTTACGATCTGTTTCCTCTTTTTCTTTGAGTTCTTTAAGTAGCGTTTCTCTTGCCTGTTTGGCTACTTTTGCATCATGTTGTGCCTGGCTTTCCTCTCTATTTTGACACCCGCTAAATATAAAAAGAAGACTGACTGCCAGTAATATCTGTTTCATAAAATCCCTTTTGTTTTTTTATTTTAAGCAAGAATATTATATCGTTATTTGTGGAGGGTTTGTGAAATAATAATCATACCGTGCAGTCACCTATGGTTACTTCAGGCTTTCTTGGATCTATCTTTTCTTTAGCGAGTACGAAGTATAATCTGTTACCCGTATTTTGGGACAATAGATACCCACATAAAAGTAAAACATGATGCAGCGAAGAGATTTTTTAATACTTGGATCAATATTTGGGCTTTCTTCTGCCTTAAAATCTGAAGTATCTACCCCACTCACACATCATTTTACAGAGGTAAAAACGACTATAGCTGCTGTGCAGGAACATATGTTTCCAGAAGGTACCAAACTACCTTCTGCTAAAACAATGCTTGCAACAGAGTTCCTCTTCGAAACGATTTTCCATAGAAGCTACGATAAAGATATCAGGTCCTTTGTGATAGAAGGGGCTAAAGAACTGCAACGAAGAGAAAAAGGGAAATTTACCTCCATGAGGGAAGAAGAGAAAGAGAAAGCTCTACGTGCATACGAAGAGAGTTATTATGGAAGTAACTGGCTTTCCCGTATTATGATACTGACAATGGAAGGAGTATTTGGAGATCCTGTGTACGGCTCAAATATTAAAGAATCCGGATGGCAGGCACTTCATAGTTTTGGAGGTCAGCCAAGGCCAAAGAGCAGGTATATTGCACTATGAAGGAAGAAGTATTTGATGTTCTTATTGTAGGTTCCGGTGCAAGTGGTGGTGCTGTAGCCTATAGCCTTTGTAAGGCAGGATACAAAGTGGCTGTTCTGGAAAAGGGAAGGCTTATTAGGCGTAATGAGTTTTCCAAAGACGAGATTGCCTATGTCCGTAGAGATATCATTACACCAAGCCTCTTTGAAGAGTACCATACCATAGAGGAAAAAAGAGAGGGGGAATGGGTTACTACCCCTACTTACGAATCGGGATGGAGTTTTTGGAACGGCAATATTGTAGGAGGATCATCCAATTTGATGAGCGGTATGCTGCATCGTATGCATCCTGATGATTTTCGCCTCAAAAGCAAATACGGGGCTATAGAAGGTGCCAACATTGTTGACTGGCCCATTTCTTACGCAGACCTTGAGCCCTATTATACAAAAGTAGAAGCACTTATTGGTATTTCAGGGCATTTTGAACCGCACCCTTTCGAACCGCCGCGCAGTACCAACAATTTTACCCAACCTCCTACCAAAGAGAATGCCGTAGTCAAACTGCTGGATAAAAGCTGTAAAAAGCTGGGGATCAAGTCACTGGTAACACCACGTGCGATTCTTTCAAGAGATAGTGCTGATCGGCATGCCTGCTACTACTCCAACTTTTGTGGAAGCTATGGTTGTAGCTCAGGGGCAAAAGGGAGTGCCAGGGAAGCTTTGATTAAACCTGCTTTAGCAACAGGCAATCTTACTTTGATGAGCAATACCCATGTCAAGCAGCTGTATGCAGGCAGCAAAGATAACGTAGACTATGCCCTGGTTATTGATACTGTTACAGGAAAAGAGAGAAAAATTGGAGCCAGGGTTTTCGTAGTTGCAGCACAGGCACATGAGAGTGCCAGACTACTTCTAAACTCTGCCAATAAATTTCATCCGGACGGACTTGCCAACAGCAGTGGAGAAGTAGGGAAAAATCTTATCTTTTCTGCCGGCGGTTCCGGTCAGGGGGAACTGCATCAGGGATTTCTAAAAGAGATCGGATTTGAAGAGCTGATGCAAACGGGTTATTTTGTCAACCGGTCCATTCTAGACTGGTATTTTGTAGACCACTGGTGGGACGGCAAGTTTAAAGGCGGTTCTGTGGAATTTATGTTTGAGCATCAAAATATTATTTCCCGTGCACTCAAACATACCCAGGAGGGAGAGCATCTGCTTTGGGGAAATGCCTTGGCCGATAAGGTTGTAGAATGTTTTACAAAACAAAAGAGTCTTCGCTTTGAAGTATTTAACGACTGGCTTCCCCATGACAACTGCTTTGTCTCACTTGACCCTAACCATAAAGATAAATACGGTATGCCCGTAGGCAAACTACGTATTGCGGGACACCCCCACGACTTGAAAGTGGGCCGCTACATTGCACAGAAGTGTGAAAAGATACTTGAAGAGATGGGGGCAAAAAACATTTACTCTTCCATTTCAGCCGTACCTCCTCAAAATCTTATTGCAGGAGGATGCCGCTTTGGGAAAGATCCCCATACCTCTGTACTAAATACAGAATGTAGGGCACATGATGTAAAAAATCTATATGTAGCCGATGCTTCTTTTATGCCAACAGGAGGTTCTGTCCCCTATACCTGGACTATTTATGCCAATGCGCTCAGGGTGGCTGATCACATTCTTCAGGCACTAAAAACGCTATAGTTATATAATTTAAAACTATTTTAACTCTGTGTTTATTTTTCATTAATGAAATGCCGTTACAATTTAAGATATATTTTTTAGTATAAAAACACTATTCAGATTAATCAATAGAGGAGGATTTATTGAAAAAGATTTCTACACTGTTGTTGATGATAAGTTTGGGGAGTATTTCTCTCAGTGCAGCCACCAAAACATTAGTACATAAAATTAAAAAAGGGGATACCCTCTATTCGATCGCCCACAAGAATCATATTACAATAGCAAAACTTCGAGAGTTTAACCACTTTGAAAAAGGAACGGTCCTCAAAGCAGGTAAAACAATTAAAGTACCAACAATTTCAAAATCAAAGAAAAAGACTGTCACGCTTGCCAAAAAAAGCAAAAAACACTCCATTAAAACACATAAAGCACGCAAACACCATACAGAGAAAAGACTGGCACGGGCACTGAAGCATATTAAATCACATAAAATTTCAAAAAACAAAAAATCCAGCAGATTTGCAGTTTCAGATATACTTTTCAGCAGCCATGGCCATTCAAGTGTTAAAGGAAAGAAGCTTATTGCAGTTGCCAAAAAGAAATTGGGCAGAAGATATGTATGGGGTGCGACAGGACAGAAAAATACTTTTGACTGTTCCGGTCTGACTTCCTATGTCTGCAAGAAAAACGGTATCCATATACCAAGAAGAGCCATAGAACAGTCAAAGTACGGAAAATATGTCAGCAGGAACCATCTTAAGCCTGGAGACCTTATCTTTTTCGATACATCCAAAAGACGTAAAGGATATGTAAATCATGTAGGAATCTATATAGGCAACAATAAGTTTATTCATGCCAGTTCAGCCAAGAAAAAAGTTATTATTACAAGTTTAAGCAAGCCTTTTTACAGTCAGAGATATAAAGTGGCAAGAAGAGTCGCCTCTTTATAATACATATTTATAAGGAGAGGTGAAGTCCCCTTTCCTTTTCTTCTTTTTTATTTTTCATTCATCCCCTATGTATCATGATAACTGCACGCACATACTCCTACAATCTACTATATAGTAATTTTTAGATATAATGCGCGAAAATATACAGGGCCATAAGGCCATTTTTAGGATACTTTATGCAAAAAATCAAAAATATTGCGGTTATCGCACACGTTGACCACGGGAAAACAACACTGGTCGATGAGCTGCTCCAGCAGTCCGGGACCTTTGAGGCCCACCAGCAGGTGGAAGAGAGAGCGATGGACTCCAATGATATTGAAAAAGAGAGAGGGATTACCATTCTTTCTAAAAATACTGCCATTACCTATGGTGACCACAAGATCAATATTATTGACACCCCGGGCCACGCTGATTTTGGTGGAGAAGTGGAACGTGTATTAAAAATGGTTGATGGCGTACTGATGCTGGTAGATGCACAGGAAGGAGTGATGCCCCAGACCAAATTCGTATTGAAAAAGGCGATTGAACTTGGGTTGATCCCGGTAGTGGTTATTAACAAGATTGATAAGGATGGTGCCGAACCGGACAGAGTACTTGACGAAATGTTTGACTTGCTTGTCGCACTTGATGCCAATGAAGAGCAGCTTGAATTCCCTGTACTCTATGCAGCAGCAAGAGATGGATATGCCAAATGGGAGATGGAAGACGAAAATAAAGATATGACACCGCTGTTTGAAGCAATCATTGACAAGGTACCCTACCCTACCGGTTCTCCGGACAGTGATACTCAGGCACAGGTTTTCACGCTTGACAACGACAATTTTGTCGGACGTATCGGGATCACCCGTATCTTTAATGGAAAAGTAAAAAAAGGGGATGAATATCTGCTTGTCAAAGCAGATGGAGAGAAGACCAAATCCCGTATTTCCAAACTGATCGGTTTTAAAGGTTTGGAAAGAATGGAAATACAGGAAGCTGAAGCAGGTGATATTGTAGCAATTGCCGGTTTTGCCGATATTGATGTAGGGGACTCCATCTGTGATCCGCTCAACCCTGTTGCCTTGGACCCAATGCATGTTGAAGAACCAACTCTCTCTGTTATTATGTCGGTAAATGACGGACCGCTTGCAGGTACTGAGGGGAAGCATGTTACTTCCAATAAAATTGCTGAGCGTCTAGAGAAAGAGATGGAGACGAACATCGCCATGCGTATGGAACCTATGGGGGATGCTTCATTCAAAGTATCAGGACGTGGAGAACTGCAAATCGGTATTTTGGCAGAGAATATGAGACGTGAAGGATTTGAATTCCTTCTTGCAAGACCGGAAGTAGTTGTAAAAGAAGAAAACGGTGTTAAAATGGAACCATTTGAACATCTTGTTGTCGATGTCCCTGAAGAGTTTCAAGGGGTTGCCATTGAAAAACTTGGGAAAAGAAAAGCAGAGATGACTTCGCTTACCCCAATGCCTGACGGTACAGTAAGAATTGAATTTGAAATTCCTGCACGTGGACTGATCGGGTTCCGTTCGGAGTTTCTGACAGATACTAAAGGTGAAGGAATCATGAATCACTCCTTCATTGAGTACAGGCCTTACTCTGGAACCGTAGTCAGCCGTACACCAGGGGCACTTGTCTCTATGGACAACGGTGAAGCAGTTGCTTTCTCTATCTTTAACCTTCAGGCAAGAGGGACCCTCTTTATCAAGCCGCAGGACAAGGTATATACAGGAATGGTTATCGGTGAGAGTGCAAGACCGGGAGACCTGGATGTCAACCCGCTTAAAGGGAAACAGTTGACCAATATGAGAACCTCCGGTGCGGATGATGCCATCAAACTGGTACCGCCAAGACAGATTACGCTGGAGAATGCGATGGAGTGGATTGAAGATGATGAACTCATTGAAATCACACCCGAAAGTATCAGGATACGTAAGAGATTCCTTGATCCAACAAAAAGAAAAAGAATGGCAAGAGACAAGAAGAATCTCGAAAAATCCTAAACTGGGGGACAGAGGAGTGCGGCTGCTTTCCCTGCCCGTATTCCGCTTACCCAGGCAAAGTGAAAATTAAACCCTCCTCGGTCTCCATCTACATCAAGTATTTCTCCTGCAAAGTAAAGATTTGGTACAAGTTCTGATTCCATCGTTTTTGGATTGACCTCTGTAGTATCAATACCGCCTGTGACCACTTCAGCACCTTTAAACCCTTTTGTATCATTAATGCTGAGTTTGAGGTTTTTTATACTGTGCACAAGTTTATTGATCTCTTTCCGGTTAAGATCACTCTCTCTCCTGCTTCTGCATTTAGATCGCTCCAAAATGATTTTGATAAGTTTTTTGTTGATGACTCCCTGCAGCCAAAGCTCTATGGGTTTTTGGCTCATCTTTTGTATCCTGCTCATCAGTAAGTTCGTCAATTTTTCTTTGCTGTATGTCGGCATGATATCAAGACTGAGTTCACAGTAATCAAAGGCTGCCAGACGGGTACTTACTTCTCGGCTCAGGTCCAGGATGGCCAGTCCGCTGATACCGTAGTTGGTAAAGAGCAGATCGCCCTCTTTTTCAGCGATGTACTCTCCATTGGCATAAAGTCTTGCTCGCCCTGCTACTTTGACTCCGGCACATGTTTTTACCCATGTCTCTTCCGAACAGAGTTGTACCAAAGAAGGGTGTCGGGGGACCAAGGCATGCCCCATCGTTGTAGCAAAAAGATAGCCAGAGTCATTCCCTCCAAGCTGTGGTGCGGCAGGAGAACCGGAAGTGATCAACAGTGTTTGGGCACATTTTTCGCCCAGACTGGTCTCCAGAATAAAATCAGTACCCTCATTGGTAATGCGGGTCACTTTACAGTCACATTCTATCTCTACTCCTGCTCTCTTTGCTTCATACTCCAGCAGTTCAACAACGGAAGCAGCCTGCAGAGACAAGGGAAAGACCTTCCCCTCTTTCCCCTCTATAAGCTCAAGCCCTATGGAGGTAAAAAAATCTTTCACGACAGCAAAGTCATAGCCACTCAGTGCCTCCTTAATAAAATCAGGGTTGCTGGAATGAAAGCAGTTTTCTGAAATATACCGGTTGGTAATATTACATTTCCCGTTACCTGAGACAAGGATCTTTTTCCCGATTTTACTGTTTTGTTCCAATAACAAAACCTGCCGCCCTGCTCTCTCTGCAATAATAGCCGCAACAAGTCCAGCTGCCCCGCCTCCAATGATTATCAACTCTTTATTTTTCATACGATATTATACTCCAAATCACAGTATCAAGGATTAATATGTCAGCACTCATTGAATTTTCGATGTTCCCCACCGAACAGACACAAAGCAAAAGTATTTTTGTTGCACGGGTTTTGGATATTGTAGACCGAAGCGGCTTGGAATATCAGCTCACTCCGATGGGAACTATTATGGAAGGAGAAACCGTTGAAGAAGTTATGTCAGTAATCAATGCTGCCTATCAGGAGCTTCAGAAAGATTGCGGGCGGGTGTATGCTTCCATTAAAATTGACTGGCGAGACGGTCCTGTCGGTAGACTGAACAGCAAGGTTGACTCAGTGGAAGCAAAGCTAGGTCGTAAGCTTAGAAGTTAATTTTAGATATAATTCTTCTAAATTTTCACAAGGATTTTAAGATGTTATGTGCTGAAAGAATGCAAAGGATCATACAAGCGATCATTTTAGGCCTTATCATGGGGTTGGCCGGTTCACAAATGTTCAAAATAGCGTTTATCGTGATCTTTGCTATGATGGTCATGCTCTTTGTTGCCGGCCTTACCGGTTTTTGTCCTGGACTGATGATTCTCAAAAAAATCTTTCCTCCCTGTGAATGTGAAGAAACAAAGGAACAATAATGTCAAATATATCATATAAAGATGCCGGTGTCGATATTGATGCAGGGAATGAATTTGTAGAAGCAATTAAAGCAGATGTCAAATCTACTTTCGATAGTAATGTTATTGGTGGGATCGGTTCTTTCGCCGGTGCCTACGCCCTGCCCTCAGGCTATAAGGAGCCTGTAATCCTCTCAGCGACAGATGGTGTAGGAACCAAGCTTAAGATCGCCATAGAGAGTGGCAAACTCGATACTGTGGGGATCGACCTGGTTGCTATGTGTGTCAACGACCTTATCTGCAATAACGGTACACCAATGTTTTTTCTGGATTACTATGCCACAGGCAAACTTTTACCTGAGAATGCCAAGGATGTAGTGGCAGGGATTGCCGAGGGGTGCCGAAGAAGTGAATGTGCCCTTGTCGGCGGGGAAACAGCCGAGATGCCGGGGATGTATTCAGATGACGATTTTGACCTGGCCGGTTTTGCAGTAGGAATAGCGGAACGTTCCGAGATGGATACGGTTGCCAATGTCAAAGAGGGACAGATACTCATTGCTATGCCAAGTTCAGGAGTACACTCCAATGGGTATTCTTTAGTGAGAAAACTCTTTTTTGATAAACTGGGAATGAGCTTAGAAACAGAGTTTGAAGGAAAGCCTTTGCTTGAAACACTGCTTGAACCAACCCGTATTTATGTCAAAGAGTACAAGGCCAATAAAGAGTATATTAAAGCACTCGCACATATTACAGGCGGGGGAATTGTAGAAAACCTGCCGAGAGTACTTCCTGAAGGGATTAGAGCTGTTGTAGACAAAGAATCCATCCGTGTTCTGCCGATCTTTGAATTTATGAGCCAATATGTAGATGAAGAAGAGATGTTCAGGGCTTTCAATATGGGTGTAGGCATGGTCTGGGTCGTAGAACCTGAAAATGTAGATACTGTACTTGCCAATACAGACGGATATGTTATTGGGGCTCTTGTCTCCGGTGAAAAAGGCGTAGATTTAGTCTAAGTGGTTTACTCTCTCCGACTGAACGAAGCAAAATCGTTCAGTTGCATTACTTTCTAATTGCTTCCCTGTCCAGCTCACCATCTTTCCATTTAGCCATATAGGCATTCAGATTTGCCTTAACATCTCCCTGCAATATATAGAGCCCGATAATATTAGGTAGCGCCATCGTCAAAATAAGCAGGTCAGAGAACTCCAGCATTGCAGAAGCACTTGTTACTGAAGCCATGACAGTAAAAGAGATGAAAATCAGTTTATATACCAGTGTGTATTTTTCACCAAACAGGTAAGTCCAGGAGCGTTCTCCGTAGTAGGACCAGGAGATCATGGTAGAGAAAGCAAAAAGGATGATAGAGAATGATAGAATAATCGGGAACCAGGAAATTACGGTACCATAGGCTGCCGCTGTCAATGCTGCACCCTCTTTTGCTGCAACAAGGTTGGCAAAGTCACCGGTAGGGTCATATACGCCTGTAGTGACAATAACAAGTGCCGTCATGGTACAGATGATAATGGTATCAATAAAGGGCTCATAAAGGGCCACGAAGCCCTGTCTAATCGGATATTTTACCGAGGCAGTTGAGTGGACTATGGCAGCGGAACCAATACCGGCTTCACTTGAAAAGGCTGCACGTTTGAACCCCTGTACAAGAACACCTATCATTCCTCCTACTGCTGCAGTCGGAGCAAAAGCTTCATGAAAGATAGTGACTATGGCATCAGGTACTGCGGAAGCATTTGCTATCAATATCCACAATGAGGCAGCCAGATAGATGACCACCATAAAAGGAACAATTTTTTCAGCAGTACTTGCAATCCGTTTAATTCCGCCAATAATAACAAAACCGACAATTACTGCCATAATAAGGCCAAATACAATGGGGTAGGAGGCAAAGAAGGGCACCCGGTCTACCAATACACCCATGGCTTGTGAAGTTTGAAACGCATTCCCTGCTCCCAAACTTCCTCCTATAGCAAGTACTGCAAACAATACGGCCAAAAATTTACCCAGTTTGGCATGTCCTTTGGAAGCCAATCCTTTGGAAAGATACTGCATTGCACCTCCCATGATCCGTCCATCCGGCCTCTGTTCACGATAGATCTGGGCCAAGGTAACTTCCGTAAATTTCAATGTCATCCCAAAAAAGCCTGCCAGGATCATCCAAAATGTTGCACCCGGTCCCCCGACGGCAATGGCAATGGCAACACCGGCAATGTTACCAAGGCCTACCGTAGCGGAGAGTGCTGTAGTAAGAGATTGAAAGGGGGTTATCTCTCCTACGTCATCTGCCGTACGGTATTGCCCTGTAATAATCTTAAAGGCATGGGAAAACATACGAATATTGATAAAACCAAACCGGAAGGTAAGGAAAACGCCTCCTACCACCAGCCAGGCAACAATAAAAGGCATGGATGTTCCCTCAATCTGTCCAAAAAAGATGTCAAAAAAGAAGACGGATGCCAAAATACTGTTTATCTGATCAAAGATGCTATCCATCATAGTGTATTTCTCCAAAAATGTAATGAAATATTATACACTTTCAGCCATAAAGTAGCCTATAATTTAATTTTTTTACATTTTTTTGCAAAAACTATTGACAAATTGAAACCTTTTGACTATAATTGCAGTCCTTTTTAAATCTGAACTCTTAGATTTTAAGGTAACGGAGTGTAGCGCAGTCTGGTAGCGCACCTGGTTTGGGACCAGGGGGTCGAAGGTTCGAGTCCTTTCACTCCGACCATTTAGATATTTAAAATCGATAGTATAATAAACAATTGTATGGTGGACGTAGTTCAGTTGGTAGAGCACCTGTTTGTGGCACAGGTTGTCGCGGGTTCGAGCCCCGTCGTCCACCCCATGGTAATGAGATTGGGAACCTTTCTACGGAAGAAGCGCTAGTGGCTCAATTGGATAGAGCATCAGACTTCGGATCTGACGGTTAGGGGTTCGAGTCCTCTCTGGCGTACCATATTATTAACGACTTCAGCAGTCGGCTTATGCAACTGGTTGTATTTCAAAAGCTTTGTTGAATTATTCTATTTTATTATTCTATGCACTCGTAGCTCAGCTGGATAGAGCACCCGCCTTCTAAGCGGGCGGTCTCAGGTTCGAATCCTGACGGGTGTACCACCTTACAAATGTTAGGTTAATTGATGCGGATGTGGTGAAATTGGTATACACGCCAGACTTAGGATCTGGTGCCTCACGGCGTGGAAGTTCGAGTCTTCTCATCCGTACCATCAATTCATTATATACATTTTCAATCTATCAAAAAATTATTAAAATTAGAAATCTATATTCCTTTTTCCCTAAAATCATTGTATAATCAACCAAATATATCATTACAGGATAAATAGTATGGATAAAAGCTTTTTAGTATTTGTAGCAATAGGAATAGCTTTTCTTTATTTTGTTACCCACTTTGTCGGTGACATTCAGGCAGAAGATGAGCAATACCGGAACAATGCATATGAACAGCAGCATCAGTATGATGCGTATAAAGGTGTTGACAGTATAGGCAGAGCGGTGCTTAATGTAGAAGGGGTAGAGAGCGCTACACAAACAGCTGCATGGAATGAAGGTACGCTGAAAGAGGAATTTATAGATCTTTATCCGGATTTTAGTTTAATGAAAGATTTTATCAATCACCGGGTTAACGGAGAGCCGATCAAAAGTAGACTCTTGAAATATGTGGATGATATAGAAACAAAATTCTTTGCAGGAAAACTGACTCCCGAACAGGCAAAAGCTGCTTTGAAATCATTTAAATAAACTTTTCTGTTTCTGACTTTATGGGTGCTTGATAATCTTTTTATGCCACTCATAAAGTGTTTTTTCAAACCCTATCTGTTTTGTTTCATAGAAATGCATGGGAGTAGATAGATACTCTTGTGCTGCCCAACCGCCAAAATCATGGGGATATATATAGTGCTTTGCATGGGTTTTGATATGATCCGGAATAGGGTGTATCTCTCCCTCTTTAATTGCTTTTTGCGCCTTGTTTATTGCTTTGTAGGCACTGTTGGATTTCGGTGAAGAAGAGAGATAGACCACCAACTGGGAGAGGGTGATACGTGCTTCGGGATAGCCGATATGCTTTACAATATTCAAGGTGGATGAGGCAAGGTTCAGGGCAGGGGGGTTGGCATTCCCTATGTCCTCACTGGCCAGTATGGCAAGCCGTCTGGCAATGAATTCGGCAGGCTCCCCTCCCTCTATCAGGCGGGCAAGGTAATAGAGTGCTGCGTCAATAGCGGATCCCCGGATACTTTTGATCATGGCAGAGGCAAGTTCATAGTGGCTCTCACTCTCAGCACTTCCCGCCTGCATGGCATGAGGGCGTATCTGCTTGAGTATTTTCAATGTAACAGGGGTACTGACAGCCTGTGCACTCTCAAGAAGATTAAGCATCGCTCTGACATCTCCTCCGCTTGAAAACACAAGGTACTCCAGCGCATCTGCTTCTACTGCAATCTTTTCCAGAGTAATAATCTTTTTCAAATAGGAAGACATCTCCTTCTGATTCAGCGCCTCGAGTTTAAAAAGATGCGAACGTGAACGCATTGCTGCGGTTA
>Ga0256828_1001292_pt1 | contig 15778 bp, 14 predicted proteins | sample CV88metaG_FD_185993 | JGI IMG/M metagenome (GOLD analysis project Ga0256828, IMG submission 185993) | Hydrothermal vent microbial communities from East Pacific Rise, Pacific Ocean - CV88 | ecosystem: Environmental > Aquatic > Marine > Hydrothermal vents | place: Pacific Ocean: East Pacific Rise...
TACTTCAAAACTAAATGGTGCTTTGGTAAGCATTGAGTCAAAAAGTGGAGATATTTTAGCACTTGTTGGAAGTGTTGACTATAAAAAAAGTTCTTATAACCGTGCAACACAGGGAAGAAGACAACCCGGTAGTGCTTTTAAACCTTTTATATACCAAGTAGCTATAGATTTGGGTTATAGTGGAGCTACAAAACTTGTAGATATAGCAAAAACTTTTGCTTATGAAAAAGATGGTGAAGAGAAAAAATGGCAACCTAAAAACTATGAAAAAGATTATGAGGGGCTTATAACTTTAAGAGAGGCATTGGTACATTCTAGAAACTTAGCAACTATAAATTTAGTAAACGATATAGGTTTAAATAACCTCATAAAAGCATTGAAAAAATTTGGTATAAAAGATTTACCTCATGATTTATCTATAGCTTTGGGAACAATGTCTATTTCACCTTTAACTTTATCTCATTACTATACAACTTTTTCAAATTATGGTGTTCAAGTTGAGCCGTATCTTATAAAACAAATAGACCAAAGAAAAGGGACTATTTTTACACATAAAATAGTTCAAAAAACGGTAACATCTCCAACACAATCATTTTTAATGATAACAATTTTAAGAGATGTTGTAAAAAGGGGAACAGGTAGAAGAGCAGGGGCTAGGGGGATAGAGTTAGCAGGTAAAACAGGTACAACAAACAAAAATATGGATGCTTGGTTTGCAGGTTTTTCACCAACTATAGAAACTATAGTTTGGTTTGGAAATGATGACAACAAACCGATGTACAAAAGAGAAACGGGGGGAAGAGTTTCTGGACCTGCTTTTTCTCACTACTATAAAGATGTTATAAAACTTTATCCACAAATAAAAAGAGAATTTGATGTTCCAGAGGGTGTTATAAAAGTAAAAGTTAATGGTAAAACAGAGTATTTTAGTAATATTTCAAAACCACCTATGCAAAATGAAACACCAGATGCTTCTGAGGAGCTTATATTTTAATGTTAGTTATGCTATTTTTGTGTAAAAAAGTAGCATACCCCCCCCCGTTTAAAATATAAACAAATATTCAACTAAAAAGTGCTACTATCTTCTTATGAGTAATTATTACAGAAGATTATTGAGAAATATTTTTATTTTATTGTTAATGATTTTTGGCATCATTAGTGTTGTTGTGTATGATGCTTTTGAAGATTATCTTGTTGTGGAAAATAAATCAAAAGTTAAAGATTTGTTAATGCATGATAAAGCATTACACTCTTATGTAGAATATACTTTAAAACCAGTTATATATAAACTTCAAGCAGAGGGTAAGTTGTCTTATGATTATTTTGACCCTAAGCTTTTATCTTTTACATATATTTCAAGACATCTTATGGAAGAGTACAACAAGCAAAGAGATAAAGAACACTTAGAGAAATATATCTATAAAATAGCAAGTAATAACCCAAGAAATCCAGTAAATAAAGCAACACCACAAGAAAAAAAACTGTTAAAAAGATTTAATAATGGCGAGTTTAAATTATTTACAAAAGAGATTTTTAAAAATGGTAAAAATTATATTTATTATGCTATGCCTGTGAAAAAAAACAATGGTACATGTATGAGATGTCATTCAAGACCAGAAGTAGCACCAAAAGGACTTATAAAGTTATATGGTTCAAAAGCTGGATTTAGTGAAGATACAAATAAAAGTAGAGCTTTTTTTTCATTGACAATACCATTAAAAGAAGATACTAAAAATATGGAAAAACTTTACATGTACTTTTTTGTAGCATTAAGTATTATATTTATTGTATCTTTGGTCATCATTTACTTTTTTATAAAAATATTGGATGAAAAAGATAAAAAGCTTTTAGATAAAGTAAAACACGATGGTCTTACAAGTATCTATAATAGATATAAATTTAATCATGATATGGAAGAATTTGTAAAATCGAAAAGAGATGAAAGTATATATCTTATGATGTTTGATATAGACCACTTTAAAAATATAAATGACAAATATGGACATCCCGTAGGTGATATTGTTTTAAAAGAATTATGTGATACTGTTTCTAAAAGTATTAGACCAACAGATATGTTTTATAGAGTTGGTGGGGAAGAATTTGCTATTTTTTCTTTTTCAAATACTTATGAAAAAGAGTTAGAATTTGCAAATAGATTAAACAATATTGTGAAAAAACATAGTTTTGAAGTGGTGCGAAATATTAGTATTAGTATAGGTTTTACAAAATTTATAAAAGGTGAACGAGCAATAACACTTTATGAAAGATGTGATAAAGCACTGTATAAAGCCAAAGAAAATGGTAGAGATAGAGTAGAATTTTTGTAAAATGATGGTGTTCGAGAGAGGATTTGAACCTCCGACCACTTCGATGTCAACGAAGTGCTCTACCCCTGAGCTACCCGAACAGAAGATGGAACTATACAAGATAGTTGCTTAAAACACTATAACAGTTGAGCTATTTATAAAATTCAAAAAATTATCTCTATATTTACTTTTATTTTAGGTTTATTGAGTGTATAATTACGGCAATTTAATAATACCCAGAAGGTAAACGATGAATTTAACAGAATTAGAAGAGATTGGAATCAAGAATGTTGGTAAGGTTTATCATAATGCTGATTATGAAGAACTTATCAAGAATGAGCTTGCAGATGGTGAAGCTAAACTTACAAAAAAAGGTGCAACAGCTGTTGACACTGGTATCTTTACAGGTAGAAGCCCAAAAGATAAATATTTTGTAGATAGAAGTCCATCTAACAAGTACATTGCTTGGGGTGATGTAAACAAAAAAGTTTCTGAGGAAATTTTCAATGAACTTCTTGAAGTTGCTCAGGAACAACTTTCTGGTAAAGATTTATATGTAACAGATGTTTACTGTGGTGCTAGTCCAGCATCTAAAAAATCGGTTCGTTTTGTATCTGAGGTTGCTTGGCAAGCTCACTTTGTAAAAAATATGTTTATCCGTCCTACTTCTTCGGAACTTGAAGTTTTCAAATCTGATTTTACTGTTTTAAATGCTTGTAAAACTGTTGATGCAAAATGGAAAGAACATGGTTTAAATTCAGAAGTTTTTGTTATGTTTGATGTTGAAAACAATATAGCAATTATTGGTGGAACTTGGTACGGTGGAGAGATGAAAAAAGGGATTTTCTCTATGATGAACTACTGGTTACCACTAGAAGGTAAGCTTTCTATGCACTGTTCTGCAAATGTTGGAGAAAAAGGTGATACTGCACTTTTCTTTGGTCTTAGTGGAACTGGTAAAACTACACTTTCAACTGATCCAAAAAGAGCTTTAATAGGCGATGATGAACACGGTTGGGATGACCACGGAGTATTTAACTTTGAAGGTGGATGTTATGCAAAAGTTATCAACCTAGATGCTAAAAGTGAACCTGAGATTTACGGAGCTATAAAAACAAATGCTCTTTTAGAAAATGTTGTTATGTATGGAGAAGGTGAAGTAAACTACGAAGATGGTTCAAAAACTGAAAATACTCGTGTTTCTTACCCTATTGAGCATATTGAAAACCATAAAGAAGACCTTATGGCTGACCATCCTAAAAACATTATCTTTTTAAGTGCAGATGCTTTTGGTGTTTTACCTCCTGTTTCTAAACTTACTCGTGAACAAGCTATGTACTACTTTTTAAGTGGTTATACTGCAAAAGTAGCTGGAACTGAAAGAGGTATAACAGAACCTGTTGCTACTTTTAGTGCTTGTTTTGGAGAGGCATTTTTACCACTTCATCCAACAGTTTATGGTAAACTTCTTGGTGAAAAGATAGACAAGCATAATGTAAATGTTTACCTTGTAAACACTGGCTGGACTGGTGGAGGTTATGGTGTTGGTAAAAGAATGAGTCTTAAAGATACTCGTGCGTGTATCAATGCTATACTTGATGGAACTATAAATGGTTGTGAGTTTGATACAACTAAAACTTTTAGACTTCAAGTTCCAAAAACATTGGGTGATATTAACCCAGATATCTTAAACCCTAGAAATGCTTGGGAAGATAAAGCAAAATTTGATGCTACTCGTGATGAACTTGCAAATATGTTCGTAGAGAACTTCAAAAAATACCAAACAGAAGATAGCGAATTCGACTTTTCTGCTGCTGGTCCAAAAGTAGAAGCTTAATAGCTTCTACTTCTAATCTTCAAAAAACTTCTAATTAAATTTTTTCTGTATTATTTTTATTATAACCATAACGCTTATCACTTGAAAAAGTGAGGCTAAAATGAAAGCATAGTAGTGTAGTTTATCTATAGAATGAGCTGTATATGCTAGTGTTGTCATAGCTATGAGTAGTGTTAGTGGCATAGAGTGAGATAGTCCCAAAAGAATGGCATCTTTTATACCAAGTTCACGAACAAAGATTAGAGAGGCTATTAGTCTCATACCTATCATAAGAAGTGCTATCATTATAGCTTTTGCTATGAGTCCATCCATAAAAAGTGCATCAAGATTGAAAGATGTTCCTATGTGAATGAAAAATATAGGTATTAAAAAACCAAAACCAAAAGATGATAGTTTTTCAGGTAATTTTTGTTTATGTTCAAAAAATGTTGGTATGAAAATCCCAGCAAGAAAAACCCCAAAAGCTAGTTCAAGATGTAGGTAAAGCATAACTCCTATAAAAAGAAAAAATATCCCCATAGATAGTCTTATATCTTGTTCTTGGTTATCTTTGTGTGGCATTAGTAGTGTCGAAAGTTCTGGATACCACCAAAAAAGAAGTTGCATTAGTCTAAAAATAATGAAAATAATAACTAAAAAAAGAGCTAGAGAAGATACGATTTTGAAAAGTTCATATCCAAACCCATAAGATAAAGTAGCAGAAGTTAGTGTTAAGATGGCAATACTTACTATCTCCCCAATCCCACCAGCAGTCATAGAAAGTGTAAGCCAAGGAGTTTTCCCGTACTCTTTACTAAGTGAAGCTACAAGTCCAACAGATATAAGTGGTAAAAGAACTATAAAAATGTTACCAAGGTTAAAATAAAGTGAAAAAGTTATGGAAAAACCATATAGTATAGTTAAGTAGATGAGTATTCTTCTGATGAGGTAAGATGGTGTTTTTACAACATTTTTTAGGTTTATCTCTGTACCTGCAATAAACATTAGATATAAAAAACCAAATTCAGCAACTATTTCAAACAGATGTTCATCGTGTAAAAAACCAAAGTATCCTAAAATAGAACCAAAGATTATCTCCACAGGTGTTGTGGGTAGTTTAAAAACTTTTGCAACAAATGGTGAAAAGATTATTATGAGAGAGATAGTGGTTATAAGAACAACATTATCGCTCAAACTAAACCTCTGTTGCTACTTCAAGATTTAAAGATCTCAACATCTCTAGATCTTGATTCATAACCCTACCTTTTGTAGTGAGATAGTTCCCTATAACTATAGAGTTTGCACCATTTTCAAAGATTTCTGTTTGTCTTTCTTTGAACATTAGTTCTCTACCACCAGCGACCATAATCCTTTTAGCATTGTTAAGCATCTCTCTTGTTAGTTTTATAAGGTCTAGTGCTTCATCTACATGTAATGGGTTTGGTTCAAGTTGTAAAGCTTCATTGTGATGGTAAAAATTTATAGGTACAGATGTTGGGTTTAGCTCTTGAAGAGATTTTAACATAGAGATTCTGTCTTCTTGACTCTCTCCAAGACCAAAAATTCCCCCACTTATGAGAATCATACCTGCTTCATTTACATTTTTACAAGTTTGGTATCTTTCTTCCCAACTGTGAGTTGTACAAATGTTTGGATAAAAATCTTTACTTGTTTCGAGATTATGGTTATAAGCTTTTACACCAGCTTTTTTTAGTGTTTGGAGTTGTTGAAGTGTAGCAGTTCCATTACAAGCTATGAGTCTTAGTTCTGGTGTTTGCTCTTGTAAAACTTTTGCAACATCACAAACAAAGTTTAGAGTTTTGTCAGTTAGACCTTTGTCGGATGTTACAAGACAAAAGCCCAAAGCTCCATTGTCTCTAGCATTTTTAGCTTCATTTACAATCTCATCCATAGGTTTTTGTTTGTAGCGTTGTATTTGTGCTTTGTATCTTACACTTTGTGAACAAAACTTACAGTCTTCATTACATGTACCACTGTTTATGTTACAAATAGAACATAAAAATATTTTTTCACTCATAAACTACCTTTTATTTATTTGTAATGATACATAAAACTTTTGTTATAATCAAGAAAAGAAAAATAGGATAGATATGAAAAAGTATTATTATGTTCATACAGGACACAGAATAGGGTTAGATAGGTTCAGAAGAGCTGTTGCGATTTTGAATGAATTGGATGATGATATAACTCTACTTTGTTCAGATTTTAGGATAGCACAAGTTGCAAAAGATTTTGGTGTTGAAAAAAGTGTTGGTATAGATGTTGTTAGAAACATACCATATATAGCAGAAAATGGCGATGTACTTATATTTGATAGTGATGAAGCAAACCCTATAATGTTAGAAGATATGAAAAACTTTTTTTCCACTTTTATACATGTAGAAGAAAATGAAATAGTTGTAGATAAAAAGTTTTTTGGAAATTTTGAAAAAACAACAAAAATCTCTTATTTTTTTGGCGATGATGATTATGAAAAAGATTTGATGAAAAACATAGATTTTGTAGATGGTTTAAATGTTAGTTTGGGACTAGGTTTTTACTACTTTTTAGATTATGAAGATGAATTAAGAACTAAATTTTCAAAATGTTTTGAGTTTGAAGAGTATGATGAGATGGTTACAACAAGTGAGATTTTAGTTACATCATCACCTCAAGCTGTTTTGGATGCCTTAGCTAGTAAAACAAAGCCTATTTATTTTCAAAGAGAAGATTATACTCATAGTTTTAATGAAGTTTTTGAGAAGTTGGGTGTTCCTGTTATTTATGATTACAATAAAGAAAAATTATCTGAAATTATAAATAATATAGATAGTATAAATTACTCTGAAATGGCAGAAAATAGTAACAAAGTAGTAAATATGATAAAAAATAGCTTAAATTTATAAGTACTTAAAACTATTTTAGTAATAATGTGGTTTTTAAAATTCTCATAAGTGAGCAAAACATGAAAGATATTAGCCGTAGAGGTTTTATGGGTAAAGCATTTGGTGCTGTTGCTGGTGTTGGTGCCGTGGCTTCATTATATGCTATGAAGAGATCTTGGGATCCACTTCCAAGTGTAAAAGCCGCTGGTTTTACAACTCTCGATATGTCAGAATACAAAGACAATGAACTTGTAACTGAAAAATGGAGAGGGAAACCTATATTTGTTCTTAAACAAAGTGCAGATATGGTAGAAACAGCTAAAAAAAATCCAAAAGATATAGATAGACTTATCAAAATTGGTGGTTCTTACTATATGGTTTGTGTAGGTTTATGTACTCACCTTGGTTGTATTCCAGGGTATCGTCCAGAAACAAAAGATTTTCTTTGTGCATGTCATGGTGGTATGTATGATGCAACGGCTCTTGTTACAAAAGCTCCACCACCAAGAGGTTTAGATATTCCTCCGTTCAAAATCGATGGAACTAAGCTCGTGCTTGGTGAATCAAGTCCTGAGTATGAGAAAATGCTAGCTAATGGCATAACTCTTAAAGTATAGGTGAAAGGATAAAAATGGCACATTTTACAAAAGCTACAAGTGTACACGACTGGCTTAACCAAAGAATGGGTATAGATACAGTTCGTCGTGTTATGGCAACTGAGTATTGGATTCCAAAAAACATTAACTTCTTATGGGCTATGGGTATGGTTCTTGCAATCACATTCGCTCTATTGTTAGTTTCTGGTCTCTTTTTATTGATGTATTATCAACCAAATGTAGCAACTGCATTTGATAGTGTAAACTACACAATTATGCAAGAAGTTGGTTATGGTTGGTTATGGAGACATGTTCATGGTGTTGCTGCATCTGTTGTTTTCTTAATCATTTATATCCATATGTTTACTGGTATCTATTACGGTTCTTATAAAAAAGGTCGTGAGATGATTTGGATCTCTGGTATGCTACTATTTGTTGCATTCTCAGCAGAAGCATTCTCTGGTTATATGTTACCTTGGGGACAAATGAGTTACTGGGCTGGTATGGTTATTACTAACTTATTCTCTGGTGGTTCTTTACATGCAGATGGTTTAGTTGAGTGGATTCGTGGTGATTATGTTCCTGCACAAGCTTTCCTTAACCGTTTCTTTATGTTACATGTACTTCTTATTCCATTGGCTATTTTAGGTCTTATTGGTTTACACTTTGGTGCTTTAAGAATTCCACATGTTAACAACCAAGATGGTGAAGAGATCGATTTTGAAGCAGAAGCTGCAAAATATAAATCAGGTGATAAAGCTGGTTCAAAAGTTATTGCTTTCGTAAACGATTTTATGTCAAAAGATATGATGGTTGTAGGTTTCTACTTAATCTTCTTCTTTTACTTAGTATTTTTCCATTACGATTTTGCTATGGATCCTGTAAACTTTGACCCTGCTGATGGTCTTAAAACTCCTGCTCACATCTATCCTGAGTGGTATTTCTTATGGTCTTATGAGATTCTTCGTCCATTCTCAACTAATGTTGGACTAATAGCATTTGCATTTGCACAAGTTATTTTTGTTTTCTTACCGTTCTTAGACAGAAGTCCAAACACAGTTCCAGCATCTCGCCGTGGATTGTTTAAATTTTGGTTCTGGGCAATGTTAGTAGATATGATTGTTCTTACAGCAATGGGTAAAGTACCACCATCTGGTATGTTTAGTACTATTGGTTTGTATGCAGCATTAACATTTATTGGTTTATGGATAGCACTTCCATTTATCACTAAATTAGAAAAAAAAGCATAAGGGGTAAAAAGTGAAAGAATTATTTATATTAGTTGTTGTAGCTGTTTTTACTTCTGTAACATATTATTTAGTTGAGCCATTTGCTCATCACGAAATGCACAAACACATAGAGAGTGAAGGTTTTGCATATAAAGATTTACCAGCATTAACTAAAAAAGGTGATGCTACTCGTGGTAAAGATTTAGTTATGGGTGCTGGTGCTTGTACTGGTTGTCACTCTATAGATGTAGCTGGTATGCCAGCTCCTATGGATGCTGTAATGGCTAGTGGAGCTTATGGTGTAATGCCACCAGATTTAAGTAATGCAGGTTCTGTATACGATGCTAAATTTTTAGCAAGTCTTATTAAAAACCCTGCTCATGCATTGATGTTAGATCATAAATACAATGCAAAAACTGGTAAAACATTCCCAATGTCTCAGTTCTATGGAGCTGGTGGAGATATGGATCAAGAAGTAGCAGATATGGTTGCTTACTTACAGTCTATTGCTGTAAAAGGTGACAAACTAACTCCAAAAATAGCATTTGAAACTGCTTGTGGTAGATGTCATGCTGTTCACTATCCGTATGTTAAAGACGGTAAAGCAAATCCATCTTGGACTCAAATTGGTGAAAAACCAACATTTAAGAGAAAACAAGATGAGTTAGCATTTGAAACTAAAGTTCTGGATTACCAAGACAACTTGAAAAAGTATATGGGTAAATTACCACCAGATTTAAGTATGTACATCCGTTCTCGTGGTGAGCATTACATTAAAACTTTTGTTGAAAATCCTCAAAACTATCTAAAAGGTACTGCAATGCCAAGAGTTGGTGTTACAGCAGAAGCAGCTGATAAAGTTATAGAACACCTAGAAGATGTTGGAGATTCTAAACGCCATATGAGAGATGAAGTTGGTAAAAATGTTATGATTTATATCGTGATTTTCGCTATCTTTGCTTTACTATGGAAAAAAGAAGTTTGGAAAGAACTACACTAGAACATTTTAGTTAGGGAGATCTTCTCTCTAACATTTAGAACTAAGAAAAGATTTCTTAGTTCTAAAAACTCTACATTTTAAATTACTTAAACTGCATTATATCTTTTGATGATTTTTTTAACACGATTTCTTAGTTTTTTAAGTGCATCTGTACTTGTGTCGCCATCTGCTGTTAAGTTTTCAAACTCATCATCAAACTGGGCTTTTGCTATCCAGCCTATTTTATTGTGGTATTTTATACCAACAAATTTTATATCTCCAAAGTGACTTTTACAAAGTTTATAAATTTCTTGAATTCTTGATTCTGTATTTGTACTTTTTGGAAGTTTTTCGATTTTTTCACTCATTTGTTATCCTTTTTTTTTAATTTTATCATATTGTTGGTTTCAAAACGGTGTTAGTCCTCTTTTAGAGCAACTTTTATAAATCCACCAACCCCAACAATAAATACTGTTACAAGAAGTATAACTTCTGCTATATCTACACCACTCATTGACTCTCCTCTTTGTTTTTCTCTTTTAGTTGTCCACAAGCAGCAGAGATGTCTATGCCTTTACTGTCTCTTATGGTACAAAGTAGTCCGTGCTTCACTAAGTGTTCTTGAAAAGCTACCATATCTTTTAGTTCTGGTCTTTCATAAGGTGTGTCTGGGTAAGGGTTAAAGTATATAAGATTTACTTTTGCTTTTATACCTGTTAGAAGTTTTACAAGTTTTTTAGCACTTTTAATGTCATCATTTTTGTTTTTTATAACTAAGTATTCAAACATTACTCTTTTTCTAGTATCTATTGGAAATCTTTTTACAGCTTCTATGATTGAGTTTATATTGTGAGCTTTATTCATAGGTATAAGTTCAGTTCTAAGTTCATCATCAACAGCATGTAAAGATATGGCTATGTGAACACCCAAATCCATTTTTCCAAGTTTATCTATTTGGTTACTTAACCCACTTGTACTTACGGTTTGTCTTTTTCCACCTATTGCAAGACCATCTTGCTCTTGAAAAATTTTTATCGCTTGTGTGAGGTTTTCTAAGTTATCAAGAGGTTCACCCATCCCCATATAAACAATATTTATTTTTCTATTGTGTTTGTGGTCATTATCTTTTTTAAGAGTTACAACCTGTGCGACAATCTCACCAGCACTTAAATCTCTTGTAAAACCACCTTTTGCAGTTAGACAAAAACTACAACCAACTTTACAACCAACTTGTGTTGAAACACAAATAGTGTATTTTGCTTCTTGAACAAGTTTGCCATCTTCAAAAATATCATCTTTCATTTTTAGCCAAACAGCTTCCATAGTTTTACCATCTTGAAGTTCTAAAAGATATTTTATAGTTCCATCATTTGAAACTTCTTTTCTTACTATTTGTAATGGGTTTACTACATATTTTTGAGAGAGTTCATCTTTGAGAGTTTTTGGTATGTTTTTCATTTGTGAAAAATCACTAGCATAGTTGTGGTAAAGCCAACCAAAGATTTGTTTTGCACGAAATTTTGGTTGGATTATAGTTTCTAATTCTTGTTTTGTGAAGTCCATAAGGGATGGTTTCATATATTTGCCTTTGTGAAATTGTAAAAGTATTATACTCTTTATTATGTTAGATTTAAACCATTTAACTGTAAAATGCATCTATGAAATTAAAACAAAAATTGTATATCTTTATTATCTCTTCTCTTGTTTTATTTGGTGTACTTATTGTTGTATATGCAAATAATGTTTCTGTGAAAGTGAATGAAAAATGGGGTAAAAGGTTTGTAAAGCAACAGCTTATTTTTGACAAATCTAAGACTTTATTACCTATTATGGATGAAGTTGCACTTGTTAGACAACTTTCACAAGAAAAATCTATAATCGATATGGCTTTAAATGAAAACAATAAAGAAGCATATAAAAATGGTTTAGCTACGCTGGAGAGGTATAGGCAAAAGTTTCATAGTAAGAGTTATTTTATAGCTTTTAGTAAAACAGGGCATTACTACTACAATGATGCAAAAAATAGATATAAAGGTAAAGAGTTAGTTCATACTTTAAATAAGTCAGATAAAAATGATGAATGGTTTTACACAACAATTAAACAGAAAAAAGATTTCAATATAAATATAGATAAAGATATACATGTAGGTGTGACAAATATATGGATAAATTACCAGATAAAATATAAATCAAAGGTTATAGGTGTCGTTGGTACAGGGTTTGAGTTAAGTAACTTTTTGAAAAACTTTGTAGATACAGAGCAAGAAGATGTGTACAATATTTTTGTAGATGAAAATTTAGCTATTGAACTGATTCGTGATTCTAAGTTTATAGATTATGCGAGTATTACGAACTTTAAAAATAAAACTACAAATATAAACACATTTATAAAAAATAAAGAGGATATTTTACAACTTAAAAAAGTGATTGTAGAGTTGAAAAATGCTAAAAATGCAAATGAAGTAAGGACTTTATGGTTAAATTTTAGAGGTGAAGAGTATTTAGTAGGTGTTTCATATATAAAAGAATTGGGATGGTTTAACTTAACAGCTATAAATGCTGTAACTATATCTGCTATAAATGGTAAAGAGATTTATTATGTTTTTATTTTTCTAATGACCTTTGGCTTGATTATGGTTGGTCTTTTTATAAATTTTCAAATCATTAAGCCCATAGATAAATTGAAATACGATATGGAAGATATAGAAAAAAATGGATATAAAAAACATATAAAAAGTATAGAAGGTAACGATGAAATAGCTCTTCTTTCAAAACAATTTCAAAGATTGTTGAAAATAATTGCTCAACATAGTGAGCATCTTGAAAGAATTGTACAAGAAAGAACAAATGAACTTTATGAAAAGCAACAATTTTTAAATAACATTTTAGATAATGTTGAGGCTTATATTTTTATAAAAGATTTAAACCATCATTATACTTATGTTAATAAGGCTATGCAAGAAGCTATGCAAGAGCCACTGGAAAAGATTATTGGGCAAGATATAAGTACCCTTTATGATGAAAAAACAGTTGATTTTATAAAAAAGACAGATGATAAAATATTGGTCGATGGTAAAAAAACTGTAAGTGAAGAAAAAATTCATAAAGATGGTCTTGGCACTTTTTACATACTTGTAAAGAAAGTACCACTCTATGATAAAAATGGAAAGATATATGCTCTTTTAGGTGTTTCAACAGATATTACAGAAAGAAAAAAACATGAAAAAATGATAAAAGAGATGGCCTACTATGACATACTAACAAAGTTACCAAACAGAAGACTCTTAGAAGATAGACTAAAACAGATGTTGGCAAAAGTTAAAAGAGAGAAAAAACATGGTGGAGTTATGTTTTTAGATATGGATAACTTTAAAAATATAAACGATACTTATGGTCATGATGTTGGAGATATGTTACTCATAGAGGCATCTAAAAGGTATCTAAGTGTTATAAGAAAGAGTGATACAGTAGCAAGGTTAGGTGGAGACGAGTTTGTTGTTGCCATAGGAGAATTGAACGATAATGAAGAGTTAGCAAAAAAAGAGATTTTAGAAATAGCAGATAAAATTTTAAAAATAGCCAATGAAAAATATATAATTGAATTAGTTAAAGATGATGGAAGTAAGAAACATATAGAATTTGAGTGTACATCAAGTATAGGTATAACTATTTTTAATAGTAATGACACTTCCATAGAAGCGATTTTAAAAAGAGCAGACAAAGCTATGTATGAAGTTAAAAATACTCATAAAAATGGAATTTATATGTGGGAGCAAGAGTAATGAAAATGTATGAATTAGCGATTATAGGGGCAGGACCAGCTGGTATAGCAACAGCTGTTGAGAGTTATTTGCAAGGTGTTAGAAATATAATTATTTTAGAAAAAGACCAAAACCATAACTCAACTATAAGAAAATACTATAAAGATAACAAAAGGGTAGATAAAGATTGGAAGGGTCAAAAAGTTGAGCTTGATGGTCGAATTTTCTTTGTAGATGGAACAAAAGAAACAACTCTAGATTTTTTCGATGAGATTTTAGAAAAACATTGTGTTGAGTTAAAAACACATACAGAAGTTCAAAAAATAGAGAAAAAAGAGGATGATACTTTTGAAGTTTTTATAGCTGGAGGGGTTATAAAAGCAAAAAATGTTGTAGTAACTATTGGTCGTATGGGTAAACCAAATAAACCAGAGTATAAAATCCCAGCAACCCTTAAAAAACAGATAGGCTACACACTAGATGGTTGTACAAGTGGAGAGAAAATTTTAGTTGTTGGTGGTGGAGATAGTGCAGTCGAATATGCTGTGGATTTAGCAGAAAAAAATGATGTAACAATTTGTTATAGACGAGAAACTTTTAGAAGAGCAAATCCAACAAACCAAACAAACATAGCAAATGCAATTATGCACAAAGAAGTTAGACCTCTTTTAGGTGTAAATATAGAAGCTATAGAGGATGAGGATTCAAAAGTAAAAGTAGTTTTTAAAGAGATAGAAAGTGAGCTTTTTGACAGAGTTATTTATGCCATAGGTGGTACAACACCTAGTGGATTTTTAGCAAGTAGTGGAATTAAAGAGGAAGATGGTGTTCCTGTTCACGATGAAAACTATGAAACAAATATAAAAGGTCTTTTTGTGGCTGGTGATATAACACAAGAAAGAGGTGGAAGTATAGCCCTTGGACTAAATCATGGTTTTGCGATAGCTTGTTATATTATGGGTGATTGTCAGGTAAGTAAAGGTTAAGTAGAGTTATATAGAGCAAAAAATGCTCTATATATTACAGTTTGTCTGGAGTAAGACCTGTATTTTCTAAGAAGTGGCGTAACTCAACAATAGTATCTTTTGAAAGAGTGTTACCTTGGTGTGGTAATGGCATAGAAAACATTTGACCATTAAGGTGAATTTTTGCATGATGCTCTTTTGTTAAATCAACTTCTGCTCCAAAATGCTCTAATGCACTTAAAAATTTTTTTGAATCGATATTTCCAGAGATTGGATGTTCAAAAATCTTCGCTATTTTTTGTTTATGTTTACTCATTCGTAATCCTTTTTATTTGTATATCTAGCATTATAACATTTAATTTTATATGATACTAATTTACTCACTTAAAATAAATAAAAATGCTATAATTGCACTATGAAAACAACTTTAATTGCACACTCACCAGATGCTGATGATATTTTTATGTATTATGCCATCAAGTTTGGTTGGGTAGATATGGAAAATACACATTTTAGTAATATTGCTGAGGATATACAAACTCTAAATGAAAAAGCCTTAAATGGCGAGTATGAGATAGTTGCTATAAGTTTTGCACTTTATCCACATATAAAAAATGATTATGCACTTTTGAAAACTGCTGTTAGTTTTGGAGAGGGTTATGGTCCAAAAGTTATAAAGAAAAAAGGGACAACTCTAAAAAGAAATTTTAAAGTAGCACTTAGTGGAAAACATACAACAAATGCTATGCTTTTTCGCATTAAGTACCCAGAGGCTCGTGTTACATATATGAACTTTTTAGATATAGAACAAGCTGTACTAGATGGTACTGTTGATGCTGGAGTTCTCATTCATGAGTCTATTTTAACATACAATGATGAGCTTGAAGTTGAGATAGAGATGTGGGACATCTGGCAAGAGTTAGCAGGTAAAGATTTACCGTTACCACTTGGTGGGATGGTGATTAGCCGTTCAATCCCTCTTACAAAAGCGATAGAGTATGAAAAAACTCTTACAAAAGCTGTCGATGTTGCTAGAAAACATAAAGATAGACTCTCTCAAATGCTTATAGAAAGAGATTTAGTTCGTATAGATGCACAAACTCTTGACAAGTACCTAGAGCTTTATGCTAATGATGAGTCTATATCTTTAAGTGATATTCAGTACAAAGCACTAGACAAACTTTTTGAGATAGGTTATAAACACGGTTTTTACGATAGTTTAGTTAAAGCACAAGATTTTA
>Ga0256828_1001293_pt1 | contig 15761 bp, 14 predicted proteins | sample CV88metaG_FD_185993 | JGI IMG/M metagenome (GOLD analysis project Ga0256828, IMG submission 185993) | Hydrothermal vent microbial communities from East Pacific Rise, Pacific Ocean - CV88 | ecosystem: Environmental > Aquatic > Marine > Hydrothermal vents | place: Pacific Ocean: East Pacific Rise...
CAGATAACTACTGAACTTCTTTGGCGAGACCGTTCAGAATTTTGTGTCACCCGATAGATGAGTGAATTATATCACAACTCTAGAGCCTTATCCAATCTTCCCTCAAAGAAGATAGCCAATTGAGAAATGGTCAGCGACCAGTTTCTCATAGGCATTGTCCACTTCTTCTGGGCATTTTGAATTCCCATATACAACAATTTTAGCAATGAATTTTCATTAGGAAATGCTCCTTTTGTTTTGGTCAGTTTTCTAAACTGTCGATGCACAGATTCAATAATGTTGGTCGTATAAATGATCCGTCTGATATCTTCCGGGTATTTGAAATAGTAAGAGAGATTCTCCCACTTGTTTCTCCATGAATTGATGACGATTGGATATTTTATGCCCCATTTCTCTTCAAGCCTGTCCAGTTCAAGTTCCGCAGCCTCTTTGGAGAGTGCCTGATAAACCTGTTTGAGATCTTTCATAAACTCCTTCTGGTTTTTGGAAGCCACATACTTTAGAGAATTTCGTATCTGATGAACGATACAGAGCTGTACCTCTGTCTGTGGAAAAGTGGCATTAATGGCTTCAGGGAAGCCCTTTAAACCATCAACAGAGGCAATAAGAATATCTTCTATGCCTCTGTTTGAAAGATCGGTGAGAACCTGTAGCCAGAAGTTAGCTCCTTCATTCTCAGAAAGATACAATCCCAGTATCTCTTTTCTGCCACTGAGATTTACTCCAAGAATTGTATAGATGGCTTTAGATATATACCTGCCGTTCTCTTTGATCTTGTAGTGTATGGCATCAAGCCATACAAAGGGATAGACACTCTCCAAAGGTCTTTGTTGCCACTCTTTGAGCAGTGGGATCACTTTATCGGTTACAGCACTGATCGTGGCTTTGGAGAAATGTATGCCATAGAAATCTTCTATATGTTCTGAGATCTGTGAATAAGAGTTACCAAGGGCATAAAGAGCCAATATCTTCTGCTCTATTTGATCACTCATATGGGTTTGATGTTTTTTAACGAACTGGGGCTCGAAGGTACCGTTTCTATCTCTGGGAACTTCCAGATCAAACTCACCGACAGAGCTTTTCATTGTCTTGGAGGATTTACCGTTCTTACGGTTACGAAGTTCACTGCCTAGGTGGGTCTCAAGCTCTGCTTCCAATGCAGCTTCAGTAAGTTGTTTGATAAGCGGAGCGAGTACTCCGTCTTTACCATCTATAGAGGCACCGGCTTTAATAGCCTCAAGTGCCTCTTCTAAATCGAATGTCTTTTTCATCTGTCTTTCCTTTAGAATTTATAATTCTATCGGATTGACACAAAATTTCTAACACTCCCTCAATAGAGTCTTTCTATCATCTTTTGCATTCTACTTTTTGCACGATGCAAAAAGAGAGTACTTTTTCCGGAGAGTTTACCCTCTTCAGACATAGGCAGTACCATGAAGCCTTTGATAGCATCTAAAAGATCTTGGGTATCTTTCATCTCTAAAAGTGATTTTTCATGGTATTGCGGTTTTTCCTCTGTATTACCTTCAAAATGTAATATTCTTTCAAGTTTTCCTTTTTGCTCATTGAAAAGAATTTGATAAATCTTTAAAGTCTCTATGGCATCATGGATATGTGCATCTACTTTGTCCATCTCCTCTTTGCAATTTCCCTTATGTGTCGTATATATCTCAGCATCTTCAAGCTGCTTTGTTGCAAAATGTAAATTTTTACTTCCTTTCAGACTTACACGGATCGCATAGATGGCAGCCATTACTGCCAATACCGCTATACCAACCATCAATCCGCCGTTTAAAGCATCATCCGGACGACCGATCTGTGTACCGAACCAGCCGAATATCTTATGAAGAGTCTCATTTGAAGGTACCTTGGTAATATCTAATGTCATACCCAATTTATTGGTTGCATAATACACAAGTCCTGCCAAGGTAGCAGCTCCACCCAGGAAAGCATAAACAAAACCTGTAAATCTCCCGCTTGAGACATCACGAAGAGAAATAGGTTCAACCTCCTCTTTTGTTTCAAAAACTACATTCTCTTCCTCATCTTTATCCTCTTCTTCACTGTTTGCAACATATCCCAACTCTGCAAGTAAAGCTTCACTTGCATCCATTCCACCCTCTTTTAACAGACGTTTCGCTTCCTCATAGGCTTTAAGATCATCTGAAAGTAGAAGTTTACAGGCATCCATCTGCTCCTCAGCCTCTTTAACAATACCTTTTGCCTTCTCTATCAACAGTTTTGCTTCATCATGTTTTTTAAGCTTTTTTACTGCTTTGGGCAACTCTTCCTCTATAGATTCAAGCTCTTTTGCTGTCTCTTCTATCTCAGAACTGATCTCTTCTACTTCTTCTGCGATCTCATCTTGAATATCTTCTGCAATTTCATCAACTTCTTTCATCTTTACCCTTTCATGATAATTTTTTCTGTACACTATCTTTCTATTTTATCAAAAATCTTTAACAAATGATTAATCTACATCAACTTTTTAAGTCACTTGGATATAATCTGTTAAAAATAATTTTAGGAATTTTATGGGCATTTTAGTTGCACTTTTGGTTTTATCGGTATTGATCTTTTTTCATGAGTTGGGACACTTTACAGCAGCCAGATTTTTCGGTGTACAGGTCGATGTATTCAGTATAGGGTTTGGTAAACGTCTATGGACAAAGAAGATAGGAAAAACCGAATGGAGTCTATCGGCCATCCCTCTTGGCGGATACGTAAAGATGAAAGGACAGGATGACACAGACCCTACAGCAGTAAGTTACGATAATGACAGCTACAACACAAAAAAACCCTGGCAGCGTATTGTCATCCTGCTTGCCGGTCCTTTTGCAAATTTTTTGATGGCATTTTTACTCTATTTGGCTATCTCCTTTTTAGGTGTACCCAAACTGCTTGCCTATGTGGGAAGCGTAACAAAAGATACACCTGCCTATAAAGCCGGAATACAAAAAGAGGATAAGATCATTCAAATCAACGGTAGTAAAATTCTCTACTGGGAAAATATAGGTGAGAAGATCAACCAGAGCAAAGGAGCTGTCTCTTTTGTTATAGAACGAAACCATAAACGTATTGACTTAACGATCCAGCCAAAAATAATTGATGATAAAAATCTTTTTGGAGAGAAGATAACACGACGTATCATCGGGATTTCTCCATTGGCTAAGCAGACAATTGTTCATTATGGATTAATAGATGGTTTTGGTTATGCCTGGGAAGAGACCAAAAAAGCAAGTATGCTTATTTTCCAAAGTCTACAAAAACTCTTAACCGGTGTTGTCAGCACAGATAAGTTAGGCGGCATTATTACCATTGTTGATGTTACAGCTCAAGCCAGCAGTGCAGGAATATTGTCGCTCTTTTTCTTTACTGCACTTATTTCTGTGAATTTGGGAGTCCTGAACCTCTTACCTATACCTGCACTTGATGGCGGGCACATTATGTTTAACCTTTATGAGATACTCAGAGGAAAAGCCCCCAGTGAGAATGCAATGTATTACATTACCCTTGTAGGTTGGGCAATGCTCATCTCTCTTATGATATTGGGATTGTATAATGATATAAATAGATTATGGGGAGGTCATTAATGGCAATTTTAGATAAAGAGCATTTAAGAGCAAATCTGGATGAAGTGATCTGGAATATTGAAGAAGCACGCATCACTGTCAGTGAACACCATATTGTTCAGCTTGTTGCTGTAGGCAAATATACGGAAGTAGAAAATATCGCTACTCTCTATGAACTGGGACAAAGAGCTTTTGGAGAGAATCAGGTACAGCAGCTTAAAGAGCGTATGCATACCTTAGAAGAGTTACCTTTGCAATGGCAAATGATAGGTACTTTACAGAAAAACAAGATCAATAACCTTATAGACCTTCATCCTACACTTATGCAGTCACTTGACAGTATAGCTTTGGCTCAGGAGCTTAACAAGAAACTCCAAGCAAAAAGTACAAAGATGAACTGTCTGCTTCAGATCAATGCTGCAAAGGAAGAGAGTAAATCCGGAGTATCACCGGAAGAAGCAATAGATATCTATCAAGAGATTAAAGCAAATTACCCGAATATCAATCTTAAAGGTGTCATGACCATAGGAGCACATACAGAAGATACAAAGTTGATCCAACAGAGTTTTGAGATCACACATAGTATTTACGAAAAATTAGAGAAAGAGGGAGCTTCTGTCTGTTCTATGGGAATGAGTGGAGATTATCAACTGGCTATTCAATGCGGATCAAATTTAGTTAGAGTAGGTTCAGCACTATTTAAATAGTGCCTTGAGTAATTACGATGCCTCTTCCATTTGACATTTTTCACACACACCATAAAGATTGATCTGTCTTTTACTAAGCTTGAAATGTTCCTGCTCAGTCAAGTCATGAAGTATTTTATCTGTACTCTCGAGACAAGATCTGTCTTCAACTTCTCCGCATTCTGTACAGATAAGATGCATATGATCTATTTTTGCAAGTTCATATTTTGATTTTTTGCCGGCAATAGGCACTTCAACCAAAACTCCCTTACTCATCATTAAAATAATATTTTTATATATCGTCGCCAAAGAAAGAGAAGGGTGAACTCTTGCCACTTCTTTATATATCTCTTCCACTGCCATATGTCCGCTTTTTTCAATAACTTCCAAGATATTCATACGTTGAAATGTTGCTTTAAGTCCACTCTCTTTTAAAAGTGTTGCATAATCAGTCAATTTTTATCCTTTCTTTTGTAAGAATCAATATGTTAGCTCCTCATTCCACTATAAAAGAGGGGAGAAGTTGGAATGTGAAGCTAACATATTGATTCATTTCCCAGGCAAATTGCCTGAAAAATTTTGTTTTGCTTACAGTTCTTCTGCGTGTTTACCAAGATACTCTGCAACACCTGCAGTGTCAGCTTTCATACCTTCATCACCTTTTACCCAGCCGGCAGGACATACTTCACCATACTCATTGGTAAAGAGCATTGCATCTACCATTCTCAGCATTTCATCTTCGTTTCTACCGAGTGGAAGGTCATTGATTACAGCATGTCTGATAGTACCGTCCGCATCAATAAGGAAAGAACCTCTAAGTGCTACAGCTTCATCAAGAAGTACATCATAATCTCTTGCAATTTGCTTAGAAAGGTCAGCAACCAACGGGAATTTTATTCTACCGATACCACCTTTTTCTACCGGAGTCTCTCTCCATGCAAAGTGTGAGAACTGACTGTCTACAGATACACCGATTACGTTGATCCCTCTTTTGGCAAATTCATCTACTCTATGGGAGAAGGCAATGATCTCTGACGGACATACAAATGTAAAGTCCAATGGATAGAAGAAAAGTACTGCACCCTTTTCACCTAGGTTATCCATAAGATTAAAATCTTCAACGATCTGACCGTCTGCAAGTACAGCTGTTGCTGTAAAATCCGGAGCTTTTTTAGTTACTAACATATTTATTCCTTAACGATAATTTTTATTACATAAGAATTCTATCTGTTTTTCTTTAAAAAAAGATTAAATTGGATAAAAATTATCCTATTTAAAAGGTAAAAGTCCGAATTTTTTAATGAAATCTTCATCAATGTCGATTAGTCCCTTCTCTTGGAGCAGATTTAATACCTCTTTTGTACAAAATGTATCTCCAGGCCATTCACGTTTAAAACCGTCATAAGCATTTTTATTAGTAGCATCAATACTGATAAACGGCTCAAGAAGCACATCTCTTTGAGCATCTATATTGTTAACCACACGCCAGATAAGCATATAAGGGTCATTCAGATCATTGTTTGTCTTATCTACTATGATAAGCAACTTTATATGTGCCTGTAACTTGTGTAATTTGACAACAAGCATTTTCATAGAAGTTTTCTTCTCTACTGTAACCATACAAACAGGTGTTTTGGTTTGTATCATGTACTGTTTCACTTCTAAAATATTACTGTCGATACTCCGCATCTTTTCAAGCAGTTCTTCATCACTTAGTAATACTTCTACCCCCTCTTCTACTTCACCACCGGTTGCATCTACACCTAATTTTCCGCCAACGAACTGTTCTGCTGAAGAGTGATCTAAATGATCAACTATCCCTTGAGTAATAAGTATTTTATTTTTATCAAGTCTGTTTAGTATATGTTCCACTAGTAGCTCACTCTCTTCAAGCTGGGGTGCATTTTCACCTACAAAAATGGCATGTTTGACAAAACTCATCTGTCCTACTCCCCAAAATGCATGCATGAACTGCTGCGCATGTCCTTTGTAGAGTGTTTTCATTTTGGCTAAAATAAGATTATGAAATACACCGTTTTCCGGCATATTGTAGTCTATAAGATCAGGTGCCATAGGTTTGAGCATAGGAAGAAACACTCTCTCTGTAGCCCATCCCATGTATTTGTCTTCAAGCGGTGGTTTTCCGACAACCGTTGCAGCAAATACCGGCTCTTTTTTCATAGTAATGGTCTCTACTTCCATCACAGGAAAAGGTTCTTTAAGCGTATAATATCCCGTATGGTCACCAAACGGTCCTTCTATTTCCATAAGTTCAGGGTCAACAAACCCTTCTATGACGATATCCACATCTCTGGGAATATAGATATCATTGGTCACTGACTTTACAAGTTGAGCATTTTTATTTCGGACAAAACCGTAAAGCAGCATTTCAAACATACCGTGAGGCATCGGTGCCTGTCCACACCAGATGTAAAGGGGATCACCTCCTATGGCAACAGTTACAGGCATCTTCTTCCCTGCTCTTTGGTACTGGTCAAAAAAGTGAGAAGCATCTTTATGGATCTGCCAGTGCATTCCCAGCCTGTTCTTGTCATACTGCTGTAAACGATACATCCCAAGATTCTGCATCTGTCCATCAAGACTCTGTGTATAGACCTGTCCCATAGTAATGAACGGTCCTCCATCCTCTTCCCATGTTTTTAAGATAGGCAGTTTGTCTAAATCTACTTCTTCTTTAGGTATGATGACTTCCTGACATTCACCTGTAAAACTTAGACGTTTGGGAAATACATTTTTTAAAGAAAAAAGTTTAGGGATCATTGCAAGTTTTGCTTTGAGTCCTTTAGGAGGTTTGAGTTTAAGTAGCTCATCAATCCCCTGAGCTACATCATCAGGATGTTTACCGAAGATCTTCTCCGTCAATGCTTTGTTTGCAAAAATATTCATAAGCACAGGCATATCATACTCTATGCCTTTAGCTTTGTTAATAGGATTAGTAAAAAGTATAGGACGGGAATCCTCTTTTTTCACCTCAATATATGCCACATGGGGGATTTCAAGCTCCACATCAAGCGGTTCATCTATGATCTTTAAATTACCGTTCTCCTTAAGCCACTGTACGACATCTTGCATTACACACCCTTCTTTTCAAATTGAAAAGATTATAGCAAAAAGTGGCTGTTTGGTTGTATATCTGGTAGACCGAAGAAAAATAAAATTACAAAAGATGTTATTTTGCAGGTTAGACCCACAAAAGTATTTCCGCCGGGTAAATCTACCTTACGGTATTCAAAATATTATAATCTCTCCGGCATCTCATCTTTAAATGCGATCTTCTCTGCCTGATCAAGAATATCAAGTGCACCCTCTTCTATCATGGCCTGGGCAAGCTGATCACCAAGAATGTCACTTTCATTCAATGGTGCGGTAAGGGTTTTGTGAAGAATATGTGTACCATCCGGATAACCAAGCATTGCTCTTGCCGTTAGCGTTTGTGCTTCATTATTAATAGTGGCATTTACCGCAACCGGAGCAGAACAACCCGCACCGATTACAGAAACAAAATTACGTTCAACCTTCGTACATATGAACGAGTTTTCATCATTAAGACTCATAGCAATTTCACGTACTCTGTCATTAGAACTTACGATTTCAATACCCAATGCTGCCTGCCCCATAGGAGGGATGAAAAAGTCCAACTTTTCTACAAAAGGAATATCTTTAAGCAGATCAAGTCGATACAATCCGATATAAGCAAGGATGATCGCATCGTACTGCCCCTCTTTGAGCTTTCTAAGACGGGTATTGACATTGCCTCTAAGCTCTTTTACTTTAAGGTCAGGACGCTTTTCAAGCAGTTGCATACGGCGTCTGAGACTTGTAGTTCCTACCGTAGCCCCCTGAGGAAGTTCGTCTAAACTCCTATACGTATGAGAAAGCAATACATCACTCTGGTCTTGACGCTGGGTAATAGCACAAAGTTCCAAGCCATCAGGTATGTAGGTCGGTACATCTTTTAACGAATGTACCGCAAGATGGGCATTCCCGTCAAGCATCTCATCTTCGAGTTCTTTGGTAAAATGCCCTTTCCCTCCTATGAGTGCCAACGGCTTATCCAATATCTTGTCACCTTTAGAAGTGATTTTGTTAAGCTCTACTGTTACTTCGGGAAATGAAGTCTCTATTCTTTCTTTAATATGATATGCCTGCCATAAAGCAAGATTACTTGCTCTTGTTGCTATGATTAATTTTTCCACTGATTCTACTTTGTTATTTAATAAGCTTTTTATACCCGTCTCTCATTTTATCCCACTCTCCGTCTATATAGACCGTAGGAGTACCCGAAACCATCATTTTTGCAGCAGATTCTTCATCTGCTTTAAGTGCATCTTTTACCTCTTTTGCATCTATCTGTTCCTGTGTCACTGTATAGCCTGTATGTTTCTTTACAGCATCTAGGATTTTTGTTGCATTGGTCTCTCTTGGATTAATATTCAAAGTATACATTTTTTCCACTACATCCATTTTACCTTGATTCTGTGCGACATGCATTACTTTTGTCAACACACCTGAAACAGGGTGGATTCTTAAAAGTGGTAAATGATAATAATAAACAGCTAATTTTGTAGGATTCTCTTTTGCTGCTTTAAAAATGCCCGGTACTGTTTCTTTACAGAACGGACATTGAGGATCTGAGAAAATAAGTACTTTATGTGCCGCATCTTTATTGCCGAACAGGAGATGAGCATCATTATAATAATGTTCAGGAACAGTCGGTTTGATCTCATTTCTATAGTCATTACCTGTTTTCATATTTACCAAATGTCCGGTGATCAGTCCATCTTTGACGAACATCATTTCCGGTACATGAAGCTCTTTTTTCTGATATTCCAGATCCATCGTCGTTAACAGTATGGTCCAGCCCGGTAAATCTTTATTGGTCTTTGATTCTAAAAGCGTTACCCCTTTTACAGTCACCTGTGGGTTTTTCACTACAGCTCTTTTCACATACTTTACAAGTAATTTATTCTCCGGTACATTATTCGCATTAAGGCTGATCGATACGATCACTGTGCTCATCAATAATTTCGACATCAATGACATTGTCATCTCCTTTGTTTTTATTAAAATTTGTTTGTTCGGGTGTTATTTTAGCAATAAATTGTAAATATAATGTGTAACCCAAAGCAAGAAGTCCGAAAAAGTCACTTAATACTCCGGGGATAATAAGCAGGATACTTCCAATGAAATAGGACATACTGGCATCTTGGAACTTTTTAATGTTAAGCTTTCCTTTTTGCATTGCCTGCATATTACCCATTACTGCATGGGGTGAGTTCTGTAAAAGTATCACACCTATGATCATGCTTAGGAGTATCCATACTACTGACCAGAAAAAGCCTATAGTCTCTCCTGTTTTTAGAGAAAGGTACAACTCTAAAAGGAAAAAGGGAATAGCCAAGAACATAGATTAAAATCTTTCTATGAGTAAATTAAGAATTTCATCAGAAGATATCTCCTCTTTGATCAACCCGTCTCTGGTTATGAACTCAACTAAGCCGTCAGAGAGTTTTTTTCCTATAACTACTCCATGTGGCACACCAAGAAGTTCATAATCCTTCATCTTCGCACCAAAACGGTCTTTCCTGTCATCAAGAAGTACATCTACACCTTTTTCCAGCATTGCTTCATAGAGTTTCTCACCTAAAGCAACTTGTGTCTCATCTTTGATATTTGAGATCATGATCTGAAGATCGAACGGTGCAGACTCTTTTGTCCAGATACACCCTTTATCATCATGGTTCTGCTCAATGATCGCTGCAAGCAGACGACTCACACCGATCCCGTATGTTCCCATGACCATAGGTTGTGCTTTACCGTTCTCATCCAGGAAATTACATCCCAAAGGCTCTGAATACTGTGTCCCAAGCTGGAAGATATGCCCTGCCTCTATTCCTTTGGTGTAACGCATAGGCTCACCGCAACAGGCACAAAGATCACCCTCCTGAACTGCAACAAGGTCATGATAGTCTGCTTCTACACCTACAAAACTGTTACCTACAAGATGGTAATCTTTTTCATTCGCACCACAGATCATAGAACTTGCTTCTTTCAAATTATTATCAAGGACTACTCTAACAGCTTTCGGGGCCGTAGTTGGTCCCATGTACCCGACTGCTAAACCAACTTCTGAAAGTTCTTCCTCAGTCACATCCACCAGATCATTGGCATTTACAGCATTACATGCTTTGACTTCCTGAAGTTCATCTGAACCTCTTAAGGCAAAAAGTACGATCTCACTTCTACCTTCATCATACAGAGCCCGTTTTGCAACAGTTTTTACAAGATAATAAGGATCCACATGAAAAAATGCTGCCAAATCTTCTATGGTTGTTGTATTTGGTGTATGGAATTTTGAAAAAACTGCTTCAGGAGCTTCTGTCTCAGATGGCTTCTCTCTACGTACTGCTGCTTCTATATTTGCACCGTAATCACAACTGTCACAAACAACGATAGTATCTTCTCCCGAATCCGCAAGTACCATGAACTCTTTAGACCCGCTACCGCCTATGGCACCGGAATCTGCCTCAACCACTCTGAATTCAAGTCCTAAACGGGTAAAGATCTTTTTATAAGTCTCTTCCATAAGGTCAAATTCTCGCTTCATATCTTCAGAAGATGTATGAAAACTGTAACCGTCTTTCATAAGAAATTCACGTCCTCGCATAAGCCCGAAACGAGGTCTGATCTCATCACGGAATTTTAAATTTATCTGATAAAGATTGAGAGGAAGTTGTTTATAACTCTTGACAGTTTGTCTTACAAGATTGACCATCATCTCTTCATGGGTCGGTCCCAAAATAAAATCATTGCCCTTACGGTCTTTAAAACGCAGAAGCTCTTTCCCGTATTTCTCAAAACGTCCACTCTCCTGCCACAGTGATGCAGGCGTTACAAAAGAGAGGCTGACTTCCTGGCATCCTGCTTTGTCTAATTCATCTTTCACAACAGCTCTTACTTTATCAAGCACTTTTTTACCCAATGGCAAAAAATTATAAAGTCCGCTTCCTCCTACAGATTGGATGAATCCTCCACGTATAAGATAAATATGACTGGCCAAAGTAGCATCATTTGGAGTCTCTTTTGTTGTAGGAACTAATAATCTTGAAAATCTCACGCGCTGTATCCTTTTGTATGGTGGTCTGTTTTGTACTGTTTCATATCTATATCTTCTGTATCAATGTTGAACATTCTTTTGACTGCTTCTATACAGTTTGCATTTTTCTTCTCTGTAGAGGAGTATCGTAGATTCTGTGTAGGATCATGTAAAAAACGTTTGAACATTTGCTCTGCCATTTTTCGCATATTATCTTCATGCTCTGCCGGAACAAACCCTTTTTTGATCGCTCTTTGCATCTCTTTATCTATGGCTTGGCTGACATGTTCTCTCATCTGTTTGATCACCGGTTCAATGGAGAGTGCTCTAAGCCATGAATAGAATTCTTCTTTATACCGACTTACTATCTCTGCTGCCCGAACTGCCTGTTCTTCACGCAGGGCATGGTTGTCATTGGAAATACTTCTAAGATCATCTATGCGAAAGAGATGCAGTTTTTCAAGATCCATATCTTCGATGTCACGAGGAATCGCCATATCGAACCAGTGTCGAGGAAGTGTCTCATTCTCTATAAGCTCTTTGGTGATCACAGGCTCTTTTGAAGATGTCGCTGAAAAAAGCAGGCGGTATCTGTTGATATATTTTGCCAAGTTATCCATCGTGTCTGCTTTGACATTTTCACCCAATGTATCTGCTACAGATTGTACCTTCTCGAGATCACGTCCTATGAGTACCACATCACATCCAACACGAAGCAGATGTTTTGCTGCAAGCACACCCATATCTCCAGCACCGACAACGATACCTTTCATTCCTTGAATGTTATCCCCCAGAAGCTTGTGTGCCTGAGCCACTGCTACAGAAGCAATAGAGATAGGGTTTTGGGAAATATTGGTTGCATTACGTACTTCCGCTGCACATTTTACTGCATATGAGAGCATGCGATTAAGTTTTTTTCCTGCTGTACCGTTTAGATGTGAAAATCTAAATGCCTCTTTTACCTGTCCTGTGATCTGTGACTCACCGATCACAAGTGAGTCCAAAGAGGAGACCACAGAGAAGACATGTTCCACTGCCTCTTCATCATCATAACGTTTTGCAGTAGACTTTATCTCATAAAAGTTCAAATTGCTTTTTTGACTTATAAGCCCAAGCACCGCATGATAAGATGAAAAATTATCACGGGTAGCAAGGACGACATCTACCCGGTTACAGGTAGAAATAACAAATGCTTCATGTACGAATTCAAATCCTACAAGCTGATCCAAAAAAAGTTTCTTCTCTTCTTCATGAGGAAAAGCCAACTTCTCTCTCATCGCCTGATCACAATTTTTATGGGAAAAACTGATTACCTGATAATACATTAAAAATCCCTCTCTATCATCTGCATAGCAATATTGCTTAATGCCTCTTCACCACATTCATTCATAAGTTCTATAGCTTCTTCTACCAATTCTCTTGCCTCCAAATAACTTTTCTGAATGACTTGATGCTCCTGCATTTTAGCTTTGATCCACTTCTCTTCTTCATTCGATAAACGCTTTCCATGTAAAGAACGGAGTCTTTTCTGCTCCTGTGCAGAGAGTATTTCATAGAGATACATATAAGGCAAAGTTGTTTTACCCTCTTCAAAGTCATGCAGTGCAGGTTTACCCAATGTTTCAGAATCCATAGTAATATCTAAAATATCATCGATCATTTGAAAAGCTATTCCCAGGTTTCTACCATAAGTCATATAAACTGTTTTATCTTTACCTGCAAGCAGGGCAGCAGCTCCTGCAGCAGCTTCCATAAGCGAAGCAGTTTTTTGGTAGATCATTTCCAGATATACTTCTTTGTTCAAGTTAAATGCTTTGGAGAGTGAAACATCTTTAAGTTCACCAAGGCTGAGTTGCACAACTGCATTGGAAACTATCTTCGCTATTTCCGGACTGATATTGTTTAACTCCAAAAAGCCTTTGGAATAGAGAATATCTCCCAGCATAATAGCAGTTTTGTTACCGTAAAGTGCATTGAGAGAAGGTTTGTTACGGCGCGTAAATGCATCATCTATGACATCATCATGTAAAAGACTTGCAGCATGTATCATTTCAACGATCGCTGCTGTTTTAACCACAGACAGGGTACTGCCCGCGATCTTCAAAATAAGTTTTGCACGTAGTCTTTTTCCATGAGGTAACTTACTGTAAAGTGTAGTTACCTCTTTATCATTCAAATCAGCTATGAACTGTTCTATTTTTCTCTCAACGGCACTTAACACGGTCATTCCTGTTTATTCACACTGAGTAACAATGTTACCTACAAGTTCAATGAACAGAGAGTTCACTCTATCATCTATCTCACTATCTATAATACTGCTTGCTATAAGTCTTTCATGCTCTTCTTCAAGACCTTTCTCTTCAAGCATCTTTTCAGCCACAGCAAAACGTCTGAACATTTTTTCAAGTTCCATCTCTACAATATTCTGGTTCGCTGTTTTTGCAATGCTGAAGTAGTTAGATTTCGGTGTTCCTACAAATGCATCATCATCATCAAATATATTCACTGTTTATCCTTTGGTTTATAAAGGAGATTATTATAACCAAATAATGTTAATGTAAATACTTTTCAATAGGCTTTGGTTCACCTAAATAATACCCTTGGGAATATTCTATATCCAGATCTCTCATCATTTCATAAATAATTTCATCAGAAACGAACTCTGCAACCAATTCATATTCAAATTTTAAAGCCAACTCTTTTATAGATGTAAGTATTACCTTTGTTCGCTCCGGCACAACATGCAATTCACGTATCAAACTTCCGTCGATCTTCAAAATATCTATATCTAACCGTATCAGATAACTGTAGTTGGCATATCCGCTTCCGAAATCATCAATAGCAATCTTTGAACCATAGGCTTTTAATTGTTGAAATATCAAACTTACTTTATCATAATCATAAATCTCTTTCTCTTCCAAAATTTCAAAGGTCAATCTGTTAGCGATCTCTCGGTGATCATACAAATATTCTATGATCAGAGTCATCATATCATTGTTATACAGATCATCAAGATCCAGATTTACCGACAATTCTATCCCAGGGTAACGTTTTAGTGTGTTAAAAACTTCTTTCAGTACCAGCTTACTCATTTTAATATACTGGCTTGTACCTTTGATCACCTTCATAAAATGATAAGGGCTGATAAGTTTGTCAGGATCATCTTTATCTATAAGACGCACCAGGGCTTCATACTTGGTGATCTTTTTCTTTTGGGTATCAAAAATAGGTTGATACAAACAAAGCAGTCTCTCTTCCTCCAAAGCTTCTTTGATATAATCCATATTCCCATATTGGATTTCACTAAGATGCTTAAGTCCCAAAATACCTAAGCTGTTTTTACCTTTACTTTTTATCTCTAAAAGTTTTTCATCCAGTAGTCTCAGTATATTCTGTATGGAAGAAGTCTCCGGGGGAACATCAATTGCACTCATAGAAACAGTTAAGGAAGCTACTTCATTGTCTATGAGGTATCTTTTATCTTTGAGGGTTTCAAATAGTTTTTTAGCCAATACCTCTATCTCAATTTGATTTTTTGGTACAACAATGAAAAACTCTGCACCACTCGTACGTATCACTTTTGCTTTTAATGAAGATACAACATCACATATTGTTTGCACAAATTCTTTTAAAACATTATCACCGGATTTATATCCATATTTTGCATTGATCTGTTTAAACTCATCTATATCAAGCAATATTGCATTGTATTGATCTACTTTATATCTGTTAAAAAACTCTTCCAAATAGAGCTTGGTATGTGCCGTAGTTAATTTATCTACTAAAATATTTTTACGGAATTTATTGTACCTGTATACAATGAATGCCAATAAGAACAGACTTCCAAAAAGAAAGATCTGCATCATTTCAACAACACTCATAAGTGGAGAATTAAAATTATTAAGATATTTCCCGTAAGACTCTGAGAGATCAAGTACAAGCAGGGCTTGGGTATGATTATTTTTAACAATAGGATACACCAATGACAACCAAACCTGTTCTACCCCTTCCTGCTGCCTGACGATCTGCATTTTATGACCTTCATATACTTGGTCAAACAGTTTACTTTTTGGGAAAAATATCGCCTTAAATTCTTCAGGATCATCTCTTGACCCGTCAAGTAAAAAACGGTAATATCCTTTTTCATCTTTTTTTAGCAAGAAAATATATTGATATTGCTGTGTCAAAAACGTTTGAAGTACAACATTCAGTTCCTCACGAAGACTTGGATTTTTTGTAAGCACTGATTCTATATTATTATTTATTGGTATTTTTGATTGGATATAATTTGCTATTTTCTGAGCATACTGCTCCGATTTTTTGATCTCTTCATCTTTAAGTCTGTCTGTGCTCTCTACGATCGTATATTGCAGATATATCGCAAAT
>Ga0256828_1001294_pt1 | contig 15755 bp, 12 predicted proteins | sample CV88metaG_FD_185993 | JGI IMG/M metagenome (GOLD analysis project Ga0256828, IMG submission 185993) | Hydrothermal vent microbial communities from East Pacific Rise, Pacific Ocean - CV88 | ecosystem: Environmental > Aquatic > Marine > Hydrothermal vents | place: Pacific Ocean: East Pacific Rise...
TATGATTCATTATACTGGACCGAGTAATTTAAAATCATTAGTAGCTTTGGATGAACTGAGCAGTACGTTTAAAATTTATCATAGTGAAAATGGAAGTAGTGAGAATCAAGAGTCTTTATTTATGAGATACAATCCCTCTGAAGATGATTATATTCCAATCAACTATAATTTAAGTGTGGTTACAGAGAATAGCGATTTTAGTATGGGACTTCCCAATGTAGAAAAGTTATTTTCTGTTGTACTAAAAGATTCAAGTGGTAATACTATTAATAGTAATGACATAAATATTACTTCTATAGAGGTAACAACAGAGAATTCATTACTTATACAATTCTTTGATTCAAATAGTTCATCTTTAGTTGATAGTTTATTTTTAGAAAAGAAGAACAATTCTCCATTTCTTGTTAAATCAAAAACACTTTCAGGTCTTGCACCTATTAAGGTGAGTATGACATTTGAAGATATTAATAATAAAGTTCAAAGTCTTTCTACAATTATTAATGTACGGGTTCTTTCTGGTCCTCCATCAGCAATATCAATCTCTTATTTAAGTTCTAGTCAGGACAGTATACATGCAAAATATGAAGAGAAGTTTGTTGTTTCTGTAACAGATGAATATTCAAATCGTATTAATACTAAGCCTTATATTTCACTTGGTGCAGTTATTGGGTATGCTGTTGATGGTAAAGAAGTTACTTCTAAAGAGAGTAATAATACAAGAAGACTTTTTTATGGAAAAAAAGAGATAGATAGTGGTATAGCAGATGGTATAATTGATGACTTGGCAGATGATAATATTCATAAAACAACTTTTTCAGATAGTAATGTTTTAAACTCTAATGTTTTTAAATACGTTAATTTAGAAGGTGTTAATAGTGATAAACTCTTAGTCTTTGGACGAGGAAAAAGATATGATGCAATGGGTAAATGGGATTTTGATAAGATTGATAACTCTACATTAAATTTGCAAGATGATTATTTTGGTGCAACTCAAGGAGAATTATCTTATGCTGTTGGACATAATTATTATCAAGATCAATGTTTAGATGATGGTCGTGAATGGATAGGTACAACAGATTCTGAAACATATCAATTAGATGATGAAGGAAGTGTTGTTATATCTTATAAATATGATTATCAGTTAATGGGGAAAGATGCTTCTATTTGGGTAAATTTAAATGGTTATCAACCTAGTGGTAACAAAAAAATACGAATTGGAGAGGTTATTAAACATACATTACGAGGAACAGGACTAAAATCATTACCTTCTAATGGCTATTCTTTAGATAAAAATACTACAGCTTCAGCTACTTTTGAGATATGGCAAGAGAATACAACTGAGGCGTATCGTAATGCTCATTTTGGATGGAGTATAACAGATGGTAGTAATTGTCAAATTTTATCTATTCAATCTAGTAATCCCTATGATGCTAGAACTTGTAATAATGGGTACTCGAATCAAGGACGCTCTTACATTACATTTAAATTAAAAGCACCAGAAGATAAAGATTGTAATTTTAATATTAGTCGTATTCTTGTTGCACCAGAATTTTAAAACAGAAAGAGGCTAATCCCCTCTTTTTATACTTAATCCCCCTCTTCTCAACTTTTTACTATAATTCCAATTAAATATTCTACTTATAGGTAAACCCATGATTGATTTAAAATATCTACAGAAAAACTTTGATGAAGCGAGTGCTAAACTTTTAAAAAAAGGTGTTGATAGCCAAACACTAGAGGGGTTAAAAGAGCTTTTTTCTACATTAAAAGAGGCAAATTCAGCATTTGAAGAGGCGAAAGCAGAGCAGAACAGGATGTCTAAACTCTTTGGTTCATATATGAGAGAGAAAAAAGATGTTACAGAGTTGAAAGTTCAGATTGATGCTAAAAAAGAGGAGATAGTAGGGCTTCAAGCCAAAGCAAGAGAGGCAGAAGATGCGTTACAGCGTGTGGCATTGGCAATACCAAATTTTCCTGCTGATTCTGTTCCTGAGGGGCAAGATGAAGAGGATAATATTGAGTTGCGTAAGGTTTTAGAGCCAAGAAGTTTTGATTTTCAACCCAAAGAGCATTGGGCATTAGCAGAGATTAATGGATGGATAGATTTTGAGCGTGGTGTAAAGTTAGCAAAGAGCCGTTTCTCTGTACTACGTGGTGATGCAGCACGAATGGAGAGAGCTTTAATTAACTTCTTTTTAGATGTAAATAGAGAAAAGGGTTTTGAAGAGGTTTGTGTACCCTTTATTAACAATGCTAAGATGCTTCAGGGAACAGGACAACTTCCTAAATTTGAAGATGACCTCTTTAAGATAGACGATGAAGATTTGTATCTGATTCCTACAGCCGAAGTTCCATTGACCAATCTCTATAATGATGAGATTCTCTTAACTAAAGAGCTTCCTATTCTTTTGACAGGATATACCCCATGTTTTAGAAAAGAGGCAGGAAGTGCAGGGCGTGATACAAGGGGTATGATTCGACAGCATCAATTTGATAAAGTTGAGATGGTTGCTATTGTAGAACCCTCTTCATCAGAAGAGATATTTAATATGATGGTAGAAAATGCTTCAGATATTTTAACACAATTGGGGCTTCCTCACCGAGTAGTGGAACTTTGTGGTGGAGACCTTGGATTTTCAGCTTCAACAACCATCGATTTAGAGGTTTGGCTTCCAGGACAAGATAAGTATAGAGAGATTTCATCTATCTCAAATACAGGTGATTTCCAAGCAAGAAGAGCAAAAATTCGTTATAAAGATGGAAAGAAAAATAGATTGGTACATACCTTAAATGGTTCTGCATTGGCAGTTGGACGAACTTTAGTTGCAATTATGGAAAATTATCAAAATAAAGATGGTTCAATTGAAATTCCAGAGGTATTAAAAAAATATATGTAAAAAAATTGGCTAATCCTCAATGGTTAGCCATATTGAAAATTTTATTTTAGTTTTTCAATATAAGAGGCAAGTGACTTTATGTCATCTTTACTTAATGTTGCCACTTGAATTTTCATGATATGACCTAATCCATACTGATTGAGTTGACCCTTTTTGTAGGCATTGAGTTGTTTTATTGTTGTGGCTGCATCTTGACCAGCAATGGCTTTTGATAGATGCAAGGCTTTTGTTTTACCTTTATCCCCATGACACCCTAAGCAAGTTTTATATAAAGCCTCTCCATTGGCCATTAAAGTTGTACTGTATGCGAACATGATAGATAGTATGATTACGGTTTTTTTCATTTTTGTCTCCTAGTTATCCAAACTGTATATTATATCTATTTTGTATATGAATTGTGTAAAATATTGTGACTTTTAGTGATTAATAGAGAAATTTTAATGCTTTTTACAAAAAATATAATCTATCTTATTTAATATAAATCTGTGTTATAATAAGCGTAATAACTTATAACAATGGAGATATAAATGTTCAAAAAAATACTATTAACAACTATGATTGGGTCAACACTGCTTTTAGCAGAGAGTGGTGTTGGTTTGAATATTAATGAACAAGATTTAGAGTTAGAAGGCATATTAGATTCAAGAAATTTGGCTGCATTACAGACAAGTAGTACGATTTTTCAAGCAGATGTAAATTTTTTAAATAACAATGAAGAGACAAAGCTTCTTGGATTAGGATTGGGTGCAACCAATAGAGTTGAAGGGATTGATGGAGTAGAGGTTACTTTAGGTGCAAAGTTTATCTGGGCAGAAGTAGGAAATGAGAATTTTACAGCACTTCCATTTATGGCAAAAGTACGCTACTCTTTTCCCCCTTTAATGTTCAATATTCCTCCTGTTGGGGTTGAAGGAAAAGTCTTATATGCACCAAAAGTACTCTCGTTTGGAGACTCTGTGACTTATAATGAATTCAGACTCTCTGCCGACATGGAAGTGATTGAAAATGTCAGTATTTACGCAGGGTACCGAAATATTCATACAGAGTATGTAGGGGTGAAAAGAGACCTTTTTAATACCAGTTTTTATGGTGGGATGAAGTTCTCTTATTAATCACAAGTTCACTATTACCGAACTTACTCTACAGTAACCGATTTTGCCAAGTTTCTTGGCATATCGACATCATTTCCTAGACGTACTGAAATCTCTAATGCTAATATCTGTGTAACCACCATCATCTCAAAGAACTCCAGCATAGGATGTGCATTGTCTGTTGTTTGAACAAAATCATCAGCAAGGTCAAAGGGTTCAGGTGAGATGGCTAAAACGGTGGCATCTCTGGCACACAGCTCCTCTACATTAGATTTGATTTTATCATAGTGAAGTGTTTTAGGCATTAATGCTACAGTAAATAGCTCTGCATCAGCGAGGGCAATGGGACCATGTTTCATCTCTCCTGCTGGATAGCCTTCGGCATGAAGGTATGAAATTTCTTTTAGTTTTAATGCCCCCTCTAGTGCGAGTGGAAAGAAGAGGTCTCTTCCAATAAAGAAGAACCCATGACCATGAAGATAGCGTTTCGAGAGGCGTGTAAGCTTCTCATGAAGTTTATCTTTTACCAACAATGCTTTTGGAGTATGACGCATGGCAGAGAGTTCACTTGCTATCTCCTCTTTTGATAGACTCTTTTTTAGTTGTGCAACATAGAGTGTTAGCATCCAAAGAACCATGGTTTGTGTGGCAAATGCTTTGGTACTGGCAACCCCTTTTTCGATTCCTGCACGGGTTAAGAGTGCAAAATCACTCTCTCTTACAATAGAAGAGTTATCTACATTACAGATACTAAGACTCTTGAGTCCTGCACGTTTTGCCATCTTGAGTGCCTCTAATGTATCTGCTGTCTCTCCACTTTGAGAGATGGTAATAAAGAGAGTATCTTCTCGTAAAAGAGGCTCTTTATATCGGAATTCAGAAGCTATCTCAACTTGACAAGGTATTTTAGCAAGGCGTTCAAGAAGATATGCCCCTGTTAAGGCAGAGTGATAAGAGGTTCCACAGGCACAGATTTTTATAAGATTAATATTTTTAAATAAATCGGGATGAAGCTCTTCAAATGCTATGCTATCATCAAGAACACGTCCCATCATGGTATCATTCATTACATGGCTCTGTTCATAAATCTCTTTTTCCATAAAGAAACGATAGCCATCTTTTTGAGCCATCGCTTTATCTGTTGCCAAGGGTTGTTTGGTAAATTTTTTCTCTCCTTCTGTATTAAATAAATGTACAACTCCATTTTGTGCATAACCATACTCTCCATCTTCGAGGTAGTAGACTTCTGTAGCACGACCAATAATTGGTGTATCTGAAGAGGCGAAGAAAACCTCATCATCTTTAAAACCAATTAACATAGGAGAGCCATGTTTTGCAAAAAATACAGTATCGGGTTGGGCTTCACTAATGAGCAGTGTGGCATAGGCTCCTTCAAGTTTAGCAAGGGTATGTTGGAAAGCACTCCAAGCATCATTGGACTGTTTATAGCTTTGTTCAAAGAGGTGGACAATGGTTTCAGTATCGGTTTGACTTAAAAAAGTTACACCACTATTTTGGAGTTCAGTTTTTAGGGTTTGATAATTTTCAATAATTCCATTATGGACAACAAAAGAGTACTCTCCTCGGTGTGGATGGGCATTTAGTTCTGTTGGTTTACCATGCGTTGCCCAACGGGTGTGACCAATAGAGACTCCAAACCCTTGGCTCTTGTAGCTCTTTGTTTTCTCTCGAAGATTCTTGAGACGACCAACAGCTTTAAAGTTTTGAAGTTTACTATTCTCTATAATAGCGATTCCAGCAGAATCATAACCTCTATATTCTAGCTCTTGAAGTCCCTCTAATAGAATCTCTTTTTTCTCTTGACTTCCAATGTATCCAACAATTCCACACATTTTTAACTCTCCGTTAATTCTTTGATAATATGGTCAGTATTATTACAAAAGTTTCCATTCTTTTCGATTAAAAAAAGGTCATTAACTCTGTTCATTTTTGTGTGTATTTTTGCTGAACTAATATCAACGTTTAAACTATCAAAAAGATTAATAAGATAGGAGAGCAGACCTTTTTGATTTAAAGAGTTCAGTTTCATAATCGCATGTTCTTGGGAGTGGTTACAGTCAATAAGGACATCTTTGGGGTTTATTTGGGGCTTATTGAGTTTTAATTCATGTTTTTTACTCAATGCATCGGTAATAATTTCACAGAGTTGAAGCTCTTCATCTTCGTTAATGGTTTCATTAAAATCTATTCTAAAATATTTTATACCAGAGAATAGCTTATATATATCCATCTGAACAATCTCTAAACGAGAGAGTTTATGTAGGAGGTAGCTTAAATCAAGATTGTCTTGTCGTAAGATTTCAATGGTTAAAAAACTGTTATTTGAGATTATAAACTCATAATCTTTTAATGATTGTGCCTTTTCTACAATAGTAATAATACGTTGAGAGCTATTTTTAATAAAAAATAGGTCTGAACTGATTCTTAGAGTTCTTTTTTGTAATAGTTTTGGAAATTTTTTGAAGGCTTCAATTCCTTGAATCTGTTTCTCTTTCTTTAGCCTCTTTGTTGTCTCTTTTAGCAGTTGGATATTTGATATAACCAAAGAGGCTTGGTTGTAGAGGGTGTTAATAAGTCTGGAGTTAAACCCATTATAGATGGGGCTTCCTACCCCATTCATATCTGCATAGGTTAAGATATAGATAAAGTTTAACTCCTTTTGTGTTGGAAAATGTGAAGTAAATTTTAAAATGGTCTGTTCAGAGTGTAAATCTTCTCGTTGAGCTGTAGTACTCATAAGCGTATGATAGAGTATTAGGTTTTTTCCTATTTTTATCTCATTTGCACTAAAATTTAGTCGTCGTGCAAATCCTTTAAATAGTACTGTTCCCACTTCATGATGAGGTTTTTTTCTCCCTTTTCCTGCATCATGAATCAGGGTAACAGTTTTAATAAAAAGTTTTTCACGTTCACTTAATGCTTTATAGAGTATTTGTACTCTTTTATCTCGTATATTCTCTAATGCTTCAATAGTTTTAACTGTATGTACTCCAACAGCATATTTGTGATAGCCATCAAATTGAGGAAGATTAATCACCTTTTTTAGATAAGGTATGGTATATCCTAATAGACGGGTATCAAGTAAAGTTTTTAGCGTTAAATGACTATGTGGAGATTGAAAGAGTCTATAGAGAAGAGGATAGATTCTATCCTCAATATTGGGACTTCTTTCAGAAAGGTTTAGTGCTTTTGAGAATGTAGGATGGACTGGAAACTTCTCCAAAGGAGCAGTTATAAGCTGTTCAATGAGTGAAAAATATGTATCATTAGGGTTTTTAGGGCAGAGCATAGAATCTCTACTATAATAGTTAGAGAGTGCATCTATCCAGATAATTGTATGGAGTTTAATGGTTTTTAATTGCGAGATAACTTTTCTTGCAAATTTCATATGTTCTCGTTTATTATCTTTGTATCCTAAAGAGGTAGCGATAGTAGGAATCAACTCTAGACGAAGTTTGTCCTCTTTTTTTCCTGTTGCTAGGTGTAGGGCAGAACGAACTTTAAAGAGAAAATCCAAAGCAGAACGGAACTCTTTATACTCTTTTTCCAAAACAATAGAACTGTCTAAATCTCGAATTTTTGGTACATTGTAGAGGATATTTCCTATCCAATAGACAAGATTTGCATTTCTAAAGCCTCCATCACCCTCTTTAAGATTTGGCTCCATTGTCATGGGATATTTTTCGTGAAGGGTATTCATCTCTTCAATTTTGGCACGAATAAACTCCTCTTGGTTATCTTTACGAATTCGGTAGAGCTCATTTTGGGTCTGATGCCAAAGTTGGGTTGAGCCTTCGATAAATCTGGACTCAATCATTGATGTTTTAATGGTAATATCTGTTTGAGAAATTTCAAAAAGTTCACCTACCTCATGTACTCTATGTCCAAGCTTTAATCCTGCATCCCATAAAATATAGAGTATCTTCTCTATCATCTCTTTTGTGTTATAGCCTGGAATCTCTTTATATACAATCATTAAATCTATATCCGAGTGAACACAGAGCTGTTCTCGTCCATAGGAACCCAAAGCAAGAAGGGTAATGGGAAGCGTACTCTTCATTGGCATATAGGTTCCAAACATAGAACGCATGGCAACTTTATAGACCATTTTTATTAATGTATCTATTTTTCGTGTATGTTTGAGTAGAAAATCTTTTCCATTTGATTTTCTAAAGCTATCTTCAAGTGTTTTAAAGTAGATTTTTATATCTTTTTTTAGAAGTTTTGCTATTTCAAAATCTGTGGCATTTTCATAAAGTAGTGTCTCTATCTGTGTTTTTATATCTTCCATTATAACCACTCCTAATATATTGCTGTTATAATACCAAAAAAGTAAAAAAAGAGGATAAAATGGGCTTAATTGAGAGAGTGAGAAATAGAGAGAGGTTGACCCAAGAGGAGGGTGAAGCACTCTATGAATTGGACTTATTTACCTTGGGAGAGTTGGCTGATGAAATCCGTACTGAGAAGTTTGGAAGAAAAAGTTATTTTAATATTAATCGCCATATTAATCCGACTAATGTCTGTGCTGATATTTGTAAATTTTGTGCCTATAGTGCCAGTCGAAAAAATCCCAATCAATACACCATGAGTCATGAAGAGATTTTAGATATAGCTAAAGTATCAATTGAAAAAGGAGCAAAAGAGCTTCATATTGTATCTGCACATAATCCTAATGATGGTGTTGAGTGGTATATGGGTGCATTTCGAAAAATACGAAAGCAGTTTCCTTTGGTTCATATTAAATCGATGACAGCTGCTGAGGTAGATTTTTTACATCGTCACTATGGCCTGAGTTATGATGAGGTGTTGGATTTAATGATAGAGAGTGGAGTTGATTCTATGCCAGGAGGAGGGGCAGAGATTTTTGATGAAGAGGTACGGGAGTATCTTTGTAAAGGAAAAGTAACTTCTGCTCAGTGGTTAGAGATACATGAAAAGTGGCATAATCGAGGAAAAGAGAGTAATGCTACGATGCTTTTTGGTCATATTGAGAGTCGAGCAAATAGAGTAGACCATATGTTACGGCTACGAGATTTACAAGATAGAACAGGTGGTTTTAATGCATTTATTCCACTGGTTTATCAAAAAGATAATAACTTTTTAAATGTCAAAGAGTACCCTTCGGGTCAAGAGATTTTAAAAACTTATGCGATTTCACGTATTCTATTGGACAATATTCCCAATATTAAAGCTTATTGGGCAACATCTACCATCAATTTAGCACTTATTGCTCAAGAGTTTGGAGCCAATGACCTTGATGGAACGATTGAAAAAGAGGCAATTCAATCAGCAGCAGGAGCTTCGAGTGCTAATGGTATGGAGCTGGATGAGTTTGTTGCTTTAATTAAAAATTCAGGTTTTATACCTGTAGAGAGAGACAGCCTTTATAATGAGTTGAAACTCTATGAGTAGAGTATACTACCCCTATAACGAATTTAGAGATGATTTGAAATCTTTAATTCAAAAAATCGATAAAGAGTTTGACGTTATTATTGCTATCTCTCGGGGGGGGTTGAGTATGGGACAGATGTTGGGAGAGTTCTATAATATTCGTGAAGTCTATGCAATAAATACCATTGGATATGAGGAGAGCAGGAAGTTAGATGAGGTTAAAATCTTTAATATGCCAATTTTAAACAATCCAAAGCGTGTATTGATTGTTGATGATATAGTTGATTCAGGAGATACATTAGTTGAAGTTTTACACTGCTTAGAATCTACATATCCAGAAGTTAACTTTTTAACAGCTTCTCTATTTTATAAATCCTCTGCCTCTATTGAACCGACATGGTGGGTTAAAGAGGCTCAGGCATGGATAGAGTTTTTCTGGTCTGAAGATTTAAAAAAGAGATAGATTAAACATCTTCTATCTCATTAAGATACTCTATGAAATCTTCTGCTGTATAGTAACCTCTCATATTGTCTATCATCTCTTTTTGAGGAGTCATAAAAAAGAGTATGGGAACATGTTTAAATGGAGGGAGCTGTTCTCTTTGGCTTGGGGTCTCTCTGTCTGCTTGAACCAGAATATATTTTTCGAGTCTTTTGGCTACGGTTGGATTTGATAGGGTACGCTGTTTCATCTTTTTACACCATCCACACCCTACCGATACAGCCATAATAATGACATTTTTATTCTCCTCTTTAGCCTTTTTAAATGCCGTTTCTAAATCTTTTACCCATGGAATTCCATACTTATCAACTTCTGCACTACTTTGGGCTTTTTGACTCTTCTGTTCTGTTGAACAAGCTGTAAATAGAAAGAGTATAGTAGTTATAACTCCCATTTTAAACCATATCTTTTTCATCTTTACTCCTTTGAATTATTTTATTTTATAATCTATTTTATAAGATTTTTGGATAAAACATCTTAAAAAAGTCTAAATAAGAGTGAATTTGTCTGATTTTTTTTAAAAGTTAACAAGTTCTAATTTGCTATACTTCTGTCAATCTAGGTTGGGTCAGAGCCAACAAAAGGAGAACAGATGATTTTAATGATAGATAACTATGATAGTTTTACTTATAATGTGGTGCAGTACTGTTTAGAATTGGGTGCAGATTTAAAAGTTATTCGTAATGATGAGCTGACAGTAGAAGAGATAAAAGCACTTCATCCAGAGAAGATTATTATCTCTCCTGGTCCTGCTACACCCAATGAGGCAGGAGTAACATTGGAATTGATTAAAGAGTTTGCAGATAGAGTGCCGATTTTTGGAATCTGTTTGGGGCATCAGAGTATCGCTCAAGCATTTGGTGGTGAGGTGATTCGTGCTAAAAATATGATGCATGGAAAGACATCTCAGGTAGAAATAGAGAAAAATACAGCCATTTTCAAAGGATTACCAGAGAGTTTTCGTGCTACACGTTACCACTCATTAACGGTCAATCAAGAGAATCTTCCTGCCAATATACTTCCTACTTCCTATAGTCAAGATGACCATGAGATTATGTCACTAGAGATAGAGGGAAAAGATATTTATGGTGTTCAGTTTCATCCTGAATCTATTATGAGTGAATATGGATATGAGATGTTAGACAATTTTTTAAAACTTTAAAGTGCTATTGTGAACCGTCTATCTTTTTATCTTTTTTTGCCATTTTATTTAATGGCTCTACTCTATTTGGCAATAACTTTGCCTATTGGTTCACATGAAGCGAGCATCTACTATTCGGGGAGTGGTATACTCTATACTTTAACACACCTGTTTGATGGTTATCTCTTAAATGGTTTAAACTTTCGTTTACCATTTCTTCTTTTTGGTTTTTTGAATATTTTTCTTTTCTATAAAATGAGTAGACACTATTTTGATAATATATCAGAGAGTTATCTTGCAACTGTAATCTTTGCACTGCTTCCAGGTATTATAACATCAATTATTTTAGTCAATATAGCTGTTATTGTAATTAGCTTGGTACTCTTTTTTCTTATTTTTTATGAAAAGAAACTCTATTTGGGGCAAGCCCTCTCCATTGTTATGTTACTTATAGTACATGATGCCTCTGTAATATTTTTTATCTCTTTAACACTTTTTTCAGTAGTGAAACGGGACAGATTACTGTTTGGAATTTCGTTGACTTTTACAGTGATTAGTCTACTTTTTTTCAATGGTCTAGAGATTGGGGGCAGACCCAGTGGAAAGTTTATAGAGTTGTTTGGTCTCTATATGGCACTCTTCTCTCCTTTAGTATTTTTATACTTTTTCTATTCACTCTATAGAATTTGGTTACGAGAGTCAAAAGATATACTTTGGTACATCTCATTTACAGCGTTTGTTCTCTCTATTTTACTTTCATTAAGACAGAGGGTAGATATGACCGATTTTGCACCTTATGTTATTGTTGCTGTTGTTCTTATGTTACTTACTTATTACAGAACACTCTATGTCCGTTTACCTCAATTTCAAAAATTCTATCGTGTGGGTTTCTATCTGGTCTTCTCTTCACTTATTTTTAGTGCAATGGTAATTCTTTTTCATCAGCTTTTTTTCTATCTTATTGATGATAAATCAAAACATTTTGCATATAAGTTTTATGAACCCTATTGGCAAGTTTTAGAACTTAAAGAGATAGGGCAAAATTGTTACACTGTAAAAAACCAAAAAGTACAATATCAATTAAAGTATTATGGCATAGAGAAGTGTGAAGAGTTGGATGTTCCTAAAATACACAGATAAGCAAAAGTTCTAAGGACAATAAGTAACAACTGTATAAAATCAATACTCCTAATGTTAAACTAACATCAACATAAAAACTATAAGGAGAACTCGATGGCTCAAAAAGCGATTAGAGAATACGACGCAAAGTCGATTTTAGCTCGACATTGGGATAAGTACTTTCCAGATTTTACTTATTCTTATGAAACAGTATTGGTTCAAAATGGAGCAGAATTAAAAGAGGCTGCAAAAGAAAATTCATGGTTGAATGAAAAGACTTTGGTAGCAAAACCAGACATGCTTTTTGGGAAAAGAGGAAAAAATGGTTTGGTTCTTTTTAAAGATGAAAAACCAGGTGATGTAACACTTGAAAAAGCTGCTGCTTGGATTGATGAAAAAGGTGGAGAAAAGCAAAAGGTTTACTTTTCATTTGATGGTGATGAGCCAACAGGTGAACCAAGTGAAGATATGTTAACACATTTCCTTGTTGAGCCATTTATGCCTCATACACAAGAGGAAGAGTATTATGTCTCTGCTACATGTGTGGGTGACAATGATGTTATCTATATGTCAGCTGAAGGTGGAATGGAAGTTGAAGAGGGTTGGGATGAGAAAGTAACTGAAGTTGCATTCCCTATCACTGCAACAGAAGAGGAGATTGCAGAGAAAATCAGAGCAAACGTTCCTGCTGATGTAAAAGAGGAAGATAAAGAGAACTTTGCAAAATTCTGTATAGGTTTCTTTAAAGCATACCGTGAATTAAACTTTGCATACCTAGAGATTAACCCATTTGTGCTTCAGGGTAACAGAGTTGAGCTTCTTGATATGGTTGCAAAACTGGATGATACTGCTGGATTTATGATGGTAAGTGAGTGGGGAGATATTGAGTATCCAACTTCATTTGGTATGGAAGAGAAATCTCCAGAAGTATTAGCAATTGAAGAGGCTGATGCAAAGACTGGTGCATCTCTTAAATTGACACTTCTTAAGCCAGAGGCCAGAATTTGGACAATGGTTGCTGGTGGTGGTGCTTCAGTTGTTTACGCTGATACAATTGCAGATATGGCAGGAATTGAAGATTTAGCAAACTACGGAGAGTACTCTGGAGGGCCAACAACGGGCGAGACTAAATTCTATGCAGAGACTCTTTTTGACCTTATGACAAGAGAAAAAGATGCAGAGGGTAGAGGAAAAGTTCTTATTATTGGTGGAGCGATTGCTAACTTTACAGATGTTGCAAAAACATTTACAGGTATTATTCAAGCGTTTGAAAATTACCAAGATAAGTTAAAAGAAGTTGGTGTAAAAATCTACGTTAGACGTGGTGGACCAAACTATGAGAAGGGTCTTAAAGATATTAAAGAGGCAGCTGATAGAATGGGTCTTTACATCGAAGTTTATGGACCAGAAACACACGTTACAGACATCGTGCGTATGGCATTAGAGAAGTAGGGAGAAGAGAATGGAAAGATTATATACAAGAGATACACAAGCGATTTTTTGGAACAATAACAAAACAGCAATTCAGCGAATGTTGGACTATGACTACACAATTAAAAGAGATAAACCTTCAGTTGCTGCCATTGTAGCACCAACAAGCTCTAATAAGTTTGAGAAGTTCTTCTATGGTGCTGATGAGGTGATGATTCCACTTTATAAAAATACAAAAGATGCAAAAGAGGCGCAACCTCAAGCCGATGTACTTTTGAACTTCGCTTCATTTAGAACAGCTTACGAAGTAACAATGGAAGCTCTTGAGATTGGTGGTTTCTCATCTATGATGATTACTGCTGAAGGTATCCCTGAGAGACTTGCAAGAAAGATGAACCAAACTGCAAGAGAGAAAAATGTAACAGTAATTGGACCTGCAACTGTTGGTGCAATCACTCCAGGTGCATTTAAAGTAGCAAATATTGGTGGTACAATCACAAATATTATCAACTCTAAACTTCATAGAGCAGGAAGTTGTGGACTTGTAACACGTTCAGGTGGACTTTTCAACGAGCTTTCTAACATCATTGCTATCAATGCTGATGGTATTGCAGAGGGTGTTGCAATTGGTGGAGACAGATTTGTTGGTTCAGTTTTTATTGACAATCTTCTTAGAATGGAAAAAAATCCAGATGTTAAATATATGATTCTTCTTGGAGAAGTTGGTGGTACAGAAGAGTACAAAGTAATTGAAGCTGTAAAATCAGGTCAAATTACTAAACCAATTATCGCTTGGTGTATTGGTACAATTGCAAAATACTACGATAGTGGTGTTCAGTTTGGTCACGCAGGAGCTTCTGCGAATGGCGAAATGGAGACAGCTGAGTATAAAAACAAGGCAATGGCTGAAGCTGGTATTCATGTACCTGCAACATTCAATGACCTTCCTGCAAAAATCAAGGAAGTTTACGAATCTCTTAACCTAGACCCAATTCCAGAGCCAGAGATTAATATTGTTCCTGCTGTTAGAAGACCTAAGCAGTTTATCTGTACTATCTCTGATGACAGAGGAGAAGAGGCAACTTACGCAGGATTCCCAATTTCAAGTGTGGCTACACCTGATACAGGAAAAGGAATTGGAGATGTTATTTCACTTTTATGGTTCAAAAAACAGTATCCAAAATGGGCTACAGAGTTTATTGAAACAGTAATCAAAACAGTTGCAGACCATGGTCCAGCAGTTTCTGGAGCGCACAACGCAAAAGTAACAGCAAGAGCTGGTAAATCTGTTGTTGAGTCACTTGTAACTGGTCTTCTTACAATTGGACCAAGATTTGGTGGAGCGATTGATGGTGCAGCAGAGCATTTCAAATACGCTGATGACAACAACTTGTCTCCAAAAGAGTTCTTGGGACATATGAAGAAACAAGGTATACCAATTCCAGGAATCGGTCACAGAATTAAGTCTCTTAAGAATCCTGATTTACGTGTAACAGGTCTTATGAACTTTGCTGCTGAACATTTCCCAGCTACACCACTTCTTGACTATGCAAGAACTGTTGAAGCATTGACTACATCTAAGAAAGAGAACTTAATCCTTAACGTGGATGGTACTATCGGAATTCTTATGGTAGATATGTGGAGAGCCTTAGGTTACGAAGAGGAAGAGATTAACGAGTTTATCGCGTCTGGTACACTTAATGCATTCTTCATCGTTGGTCGCTCAATCGGATTCATCGGTCACGTACTTGATGAGAAACGTCTTGCAATGCCTATGTATAGACACCCAATGGACGACATTCTTTATGATGTTCAAAAAGCAGAAAAAATCTAGGTTTCTTTTGTTCACATCTTTCCTGAGCCTTTTTGGGCTTAGGAGTTTTTATTTTATTCCTCCCAATTTTTCCTTTTTAATTTCAAAACTTTGTCTATATCTTTTAGAGTCTAACTATTAACTAAATTAATTGGATAAAAATAATTAGTTGTCGTGACTTTTTTATTCTTTTAAGTGTAAACATATTGTTTGTTATATATAATTTAAAAAACAACCGTTTGGGAAAAATATGGCAATACAAAAAACCTCTTCTGAAGACATATTAAAAGAGTCAGCAAAATTATTTAAAATAAAAGGCTATTATAATACTAAAATGTCTGATATA
>Ga0256828_1001295_pt1 | contig 15754 bp, 18 predicted proteins | sample CV88metaG_FD_185993 | JGI IMG/M metagenome (GOLD analysis project Ga0256828, IMG submission 185993) | Hydrothermal vent microbial communities from East Pacific Rise, Pacific Ocean - CV88 | ecosystem: Environmental > Aquatic > Marine > Hydrothermal vents | place: Pacific Ocean: East Pacific Rise...
TTACCAGATTATAAAAAACTGGCCTTTTATAAGTGAATATACAAAAAAAATAGTGCGTTATCACTATCTTATTCGAGATATTAGAAAATCTAAAACAGAAGATTATGCTAGATATAAAGAAAAAAAACTTATTTGGGATACTTTAGAAGATTCGATACAAAAAGATTTAGCCAGATTTTTAAAGTATGATGATATGGGAAAAGGAAAGAAAAGAAGGGAATAGCACTTTATTCCTATTGATATATATCATCTGTTATATTCCTATTTTGTGTATAATATTTTTAATTTAATAGGAGTAGTTTTTTATGAAAAAAATAATACTAATAGTAGTAATGCTTATGAGTTCTTTGTATGCATCAAATGTAAAAACTCAAACAGGTGCATTTCCTGCATCAAAAATAAAATCACAAAATAAACAAATAGTTCAAATGGCAGTAAAAGAGATTTCAAAAAAACTTCCTCAAACAGTAGATAAATATACACAACTTGTTGATATTCAGGCAAAGGATGCAACAATAGTGTATTACTTTGAAATTAATACTGGTTCAAAAAGTGATGAAAGTGTACGAAAAAATGATAAGAAAAGAATGCAAGATGCTGTTACAAGAGGCATATGTCAATCATCAAAAAACTTTCTAAAGGCACAAATAAATATTTCATATGTTTATATAAGTGCTAAAACAAAAAAAGAACTTTTTAAATTTGATATATCAAAAGAAGATTGTACAGGTATTTAGTTTGTTAATTAAAGAGATTCTGGGCTCTATGGAGTTCTTCAGTAGTTTAAATGAAGAGCAGATAGATATGCTTAGTTCCATATCCACTATACACTTTTACCAAAAAAATTATATAGTTTATTACGAAAAAAAGCAGAATCACAACCTGCTTTTTTTAACAAATGGCTTAGCAAAGGCCTATAAAATAGATAAACGCAATAATGAGATATTCCTTCATTATATATATAAAAATTCCTTATTATCAGAAGTGTCGAATATAAATTCAGAGACATTAGTGTCTTTTTCAAATATTGAAATTATAGAAGATGCTACCGTATTAAGTATAAATTATCAAAAATTTAATGAGTACTTTTTAAAAAAAAATCTTTTATGTTTAGAGTTTGCAAATGAAGTGATTAAACACTCTCAACAATTGCAAAATATTATAAATAAAGAATTTATCTTTGATTCTGTGGCAAAAGTTGCTATGATGATAGCATCAGATTTGGAGATGTTTAATAAATTAAAACGTCATGATATCTCACTTATTTTACATATACAACCTGCGACTCTCTCTAGAGTACTTAATAGATTAAAACGAAATAAGATTATTGATATAATACATGGGCAAATTACCATAACTGATATTTATGCTTTAGAAGAGATATATAAGGACTTAGGATGACTAAAATAAAAATAGTTGGTGCATTAGTTTTTAGTATTTCCATTTTATTAACTATATTATTTAATTATGTAAGTCAAAAAAATAAAATTAGTAATGACATTCTTAAAACAATTAACCAAGAAAAAGCCCTAACACAAGAGATTTCTAAAAATATTTTTTATATTTATAAAAAGAATGATACATCAGATTTTCAATTAAATAATGCCATACAAAGTTTTTTTAATGATATAAACAATAAAGAAAATGAGTTAAATAATATTAATTCTTTAGCTATAAAAAATCAAAATAGTAAAATTTTGATTTTATGGAATAAATTCTATTTAAAAGTAGAAAAATTTAGAAATTTATATAAAATATCTACTCCTTACTCCACAATACTTTTAGAAAAGTTAGTAAATGATATTTATAAAATAAATTTAGAACTGATTATGGAGTTTGATAAGTTGCTAAATCTTCATCAAGAAGAGCTACAAAACGAATTAAATAGATACAAAAATATTGAATATGCTCTTTTCTTCTTTTTAGTGATACTCTTAATATATCTTTTTACTCAAATTAAACAGATATTTATTTTTATACAAAAATTTTCATTAATATCAAAAAAAATTATTAACAATCCAAGTATTAAAAATTTGGAGCCTATTAAAGATGATGAGATTGCATCAAATAAAAGCTTGTCTGATGCTACAAATAATTTTAATTTACTTATTCAACAGTTAAATAACTCTGTAAATCATTCAGCCGATTCAATAGAACGCTCCTGCGAGTCTTTAGAAGTAGTGGAAAAAAACATAGAAGATGTAATAGAATTTATATATGCTATGGAAGATGAAGAGTTATTAGATAAAAATTTAACAAAAAAAGAAGATATTATTATTCAATCTTTAGAAGAATTGACAACTTCAATGCAAAATTTAAAAAAATTAAAAATTGATTTAAACGACCTCGTCTCACAAAAGTAACATTTACCCTTAAAATACTAAATTAATTAGATATTTTGACCTTAGTCAAATATTCACTATCTTTTATATCGTAATATAACGAGTATTTTGAGTGTTATTCAAAATTCCAAGAAACATTAAGGAGAAGATTATGAGTACAACATTTAGTAAGCTTACTTCACTTATTTTAGGTACTACACTTACTGCGACAGTTGCATCTGCTGCAGGTGGTGAACTACAAAAGATAATGAAGGCAAGAGGCTTAACCGAAAATGACGTTATTCGTGCTGCTAAAACTTATACACCAAGTGGTGGTAGAGATGAGTTTATGATATTTAGTTCTGGTGGACAATCTGGACAGATTATGGTCTATGGTGTTCCATCTATGAAAATCTTAAAATATATTGCTGTATTTACACCTGAACCATGGCAAGGCTATGGGTTTGATGAAGAGAGTAAGAAAGTTTTAAGACAAGGGAATGTTCGTGGTCGTGAGATCAATTGGGGAGATACACATCACCCGGCACTCTCAGAAACAAATGGCGTTTATGATGGTAAATGGCTAGCTATTAATGATAAAGCTAATCCTCGTATCGCTATTCTTGATTTAAATGATTTTGAAACAAAACAAATTGTTGTTAACCCTGTTTTTAAATCAGACCATGGTGGAGCATTTTTTACACCAAACTCTGATTATATTCTAGAGGCTTCACAATATGCTGCACCTTTTGATAATAACTATCATCCAATTGAAGAGTACAAAGAAACATACCGTGGTGGTATCACTTTTTGGAAATTTAATACAAAAAAAGGTCGTATCAATCAGAAAAAATCTTTTGTACTTGAACTTCCTCCATATATGCAAGATTTAAGTGATGCAGGTAAGGGTGCTTGTGATGGTTGGGGATTTACTAACTCATTCAACTCTGAAATGTATACAGGTGGTATTGAAGTAGGTATGCCTCCATTTGAAGCTGGTTGTTCAAGAAATGACACCGACTTTTTACATGTGTATAACTGGAAAAAATTAGCAAAACTTGTTCAAAACAAGAAAAACTATAAAGTTATTAATGGTATTAGAGTAATTCCTATGAGTGTAGCAGTTGCTAACAATGCATTATTCTTAATTCCTGAACCAAAATCACCACACGGTGTTGATGTTTCTCCTGATGGTGAGTACATTGTAGTTTGTGGTAAACTAGATACTCATGCAACTGTATATAAATGGAGTAAAATTAAGAAATTAATTAAAAACCATAAATATGCAGGGAAAGATCCATATGGTATTCCTATTTTAAGCATGAAAGATTCAATGCATGGTCAAGTTGAATTAGGTCTTGGGCCATTACATAATCAATATGGTAAACAATGGAAAAATGGTGTAATTTATACTTCTTTATATGTTGACTCTCAAATTGTTAAATGGGACTATAAAAAACTTAAAGTTCTTGACAAAGTGAATGTTCATTATAATGTTGGTCACTTATGTGGTATGGAAGGTAAATCTGCTGATCCTCAAGGGAAATATATTATCTCTCTTAACAAACTTGCAATTGACAGATTTGATCCAGTTGGACCATTACATCCACAAAATCACCAACTAATTGATATTAGTGGTAAAAAAATGGACCTTGTTTATGATATGCCGATTCCTTTAGGTGAACCTCACCAAGCAGTTGCTATTCGTATGAGTAAATTACATCCAGAAGTAAGATATAAAATGGGTACAAACTCAAGAACTGGTAAGATTTCTAAAGGGAAAACATTAGCAGGTCAAGAAAGAATTGTTAGAAAAGGTCATAATGTAACTGTTTATGCTACATTAGTTAGATCTCATATCAATCCTGAAAGAGTTACTGTAAATAAAGGTGACAATGTTACATTTTATTTAACAAACCTTGAAAGAGCAGAAGATGAAACTCATGGATTTACTGTAGATAACTTTAATGTACATGCTTCATTAGAGCCAGGTAAAACTGCATCTGTTAAATTTAAAGCTGATATTGAGGGTGTATTCCCTTATTACTGTACAGAATTCTGTTCAGCACTTCACTTAGAGATGATGGGTTACTTAATGGTTAAAGATCCAAACAAAAAATATGTTTCGGCTCAAAAACTAAAAATGAAAACAATGTCTAAAGCAGAGTTAAAAGCTGAATATGACAAAACTGTTGCTGTAAATACTGCTACAGATGCTGTTATTCAATCTGTTGTTAAATTCTTAAAAGCTAACCATTATGAGAAATATCCAACTGTAAAAGCACTTGTTGTTGATGCACTTGACCAATATGGAAAAATAGCTGGACAGAAAAAACTTTCAGATAAAGCTGTTAAAGATGGTGATTTAGAAAAAGCTGTTCTATTTGAAAACATGATTTGGCAATATATGGTTAAAACTGCAGATGTTGGAATCAGAGCTAAAAACTTACTAGTGAAAAAAGTTGCAACAAAACAATCTGCTGCCGCTGCTGCTGGTGAAAGAGCATTTGGTGAAGGTGGTTGTGGTGGATGTCACGTAATTGGTAAAGTTTCATCTGGACCAGATTTAACTGGTGTTTTACAAAGACATGAAAATGCTGAGACATGGGTAAGAGACTTTGTTCTAAATCCAGAACATAAATATAAAGATCCATATGTAGATGGTATGATTAACTACTTTAATCTAAGAATGCCTAACCAACATATGACAAAAGAAGAAGTAAATAACATTATTGAATACTTTAAATGGGTAGACGAAAATGCAAATCTCTTTTAGAAAATAAAGAGTTTATAACTTCAAAACTTTGTGTGGAATCTCTTCCACACAAAGTCCTTCCTCCCTCACAAATAGCCTATATTCCAGAATTCACCTACTTCGTTGATTTAAATCAAAGTTATAATATTTATATTTAGATATAATAAAAAACTTTAATACAAGGAATTATTATGCACCCAAGTTTAATAAAAGCTAGAATTTTTACTTTTATAGCTTTATTGATTTTAACTTTCACTTTTACTTTTCCAATGATTGCATTTCATGGAACATTAAATAAAATAGATGCAGGAAAAATAGATGAAATATCACCTCTGAGCAAAACAGTATGGAACCTTTACAACAAAGGTCGCTATAAAAGTGTTGCAACACCAACAAGTGCTCATAACGATTTAGATAAGATGATTGAGAGTGAATCAGAAATTGGTCCAGCATCACTTCCTATTTGGGCTGTATCTTTAGAAGCACCAAATTATCCAAAAAAAGCATTCCCAGAAGGAATTCCTGTACTTTTCCATTTTGATGGATACAGTGGAGAGGTTCATGAGATGGATACGATTAACCACTATGTTGGTATGGATCCAATGTGGAGAGGTGGACATTTTGAAAGAGCTATAGGTATCTATGCACTATTAGCACTTTCGTTAGGGATGATATTTTTTATGATCTATAATAAAAAAATATTTAGTTATATAATGCTTATTCCTATCTCTTTACCTATAATATTTATAGGTGATTATTCCTATTGGTTGTACTGGTTTGGACATAATTTACATGACTGGGGTGCTTTTAAAATTAAACCATTTATGCCAACAGTTTTTGGAGATGGAAAGATTGCTCAGTTTACAACACACTCTTATCCAACTATAGGTTTCTATATGATACTTCTCATAAGTCTTTTTAGTCTTCTTGCATTTTTTGCAAAACAAAAAGCACTTAGAGAATTAGAAGATAAAGAATAAGTTGGTTTTTTGATGTTAAGAATCTTATTGATTAGTACTATTGTCTTTATTGCATCTTTAAGTGCAAATGCATTGCAAGATGCAATTGACAAAGCACCTGTTGGCTCAGTTCTAAAACTTTATGCTGGAGTCTATAAAGGTAGTATTATAATCAATAAACCACTTTCTATTATTGGCCAAGAAGATGGTGTTATTATAGATGGTGAAAATAAAGGTATTGTTGTCACTATTCAAAGCTCTTATGTTACATTGAAAAATCTTACAATCATTAATAGCGGAAGTCAACATGAAAACCTTGATGGTGCTATTTCAATGGTAAAAAAAGGTAAGATGGGAAAAATAAAACAGTGCGAAGTAAGTCACTGTGTTATTAAAAACTGTCTTTTTGGTATTGATTTACAAATGGTAGATAATTCTATTATTAGTAATAATAAAATCACATCAAAAAAACTTCCTTTAGGTCTTCGTGGTGATGGCTTACGCTTATGGTATTCAAATAATAACATTGTTAAAGAAAATTCTTTAATTAAATCGCGCGATATGGTTGTATGGTACTCCCATGGTAATTTAATTGAGAAAAATTTTGGAAAGTACAATAGGTATTCACTTCATTTTATGTATGCGGGTAAAAATATTATTAAAGACAATGTCTATGAAAATAATTCAGTAGGTATATTTTTTATGTACTCGCAAGATTCAATTGCAACAGGAAATACTGTAAAAAGTTCTTTAGGTGCAACTGGAATGGGTATAGGTTTAAAAGATTCTTCTAATTTTACACTAAAGAACAATACTGTTATCTATTGTGCCCAAGGTTTTTACATAGATAGATCTCCTTTTGAACCAGGAACACATAATATTATAGAAGATAATAAGATTTTATATAATGCAGAGGCAATTCATTTCCACTCTTTAAGTGTAGATAATATTATGAAAAATAATACTATAATGGGAAATATAGAAGATATTGTAAATGATAGTAAACGCGATAGAACTCATGAAAATGAGATTGTAGGTAATTATTGGGATAATTATGAAGGTTTTGATAATGATAACGATGGCATAGGAGATACACCACATAAAGTGTATAGATATGCAGATCAACTTTGGATTTACAATAGTAATGTGAAATTTTTCTATGGTTCACCAGTAATATCATTATTGAATTTTTTAGCAAAATTAGCTCCATTTTCTAAACCTCTTTTTTTAATGGAAGATAAAAAACCAAAAATGCATAAAGCACTTTAATAAAGGATAATTATGGCAAAAAAAGTAAAAACAGACAGAAGAGAATTTGTTAAATACTCTACCTTGGGAGTCTTAGGTCTTGTTTTAGGTGGTGGTGTAGTTTTTAGCCCTTATCTTGAAGGTAAAGAAAACAAGCTAAGACCACCTGGCGCAGTTGCTGAAAAAGACTTTTTGGCACTCTGTATAAAGTGTGGACAGTGTTTACAAGTTTGTCCTTACCACTCTATAAAACTTAATGATATAGGGCAAGGATATGGAGAGGGAACGCCATATATAGATGCAAATGTTCGTGCTTGTTTTGCATGTAATGCTGTGCCTTGTGTTTTAGCTTGTCCAAGTGGTGCACTTGACCATAACACTGAAAAAGCTGAAGATATAAAAATGGGAATAGCTGTTTTAGAGTTCCCTGATACATGTTTAGCAATAAGTAAAACACCTATACCTGAAGGTTATGATAACAAAATGTTAGCTTTCACAAACTCTGTGCGAAATGAAACGCCAGAAGAGGTAGAGCTTGTTAAAAAATTTAGTGGTTTTGAAGGTGAACAGTGTAGCTTATGTGTTGATATGTGTCCTATACCAAATCCAATGAGTGCAATTGCTATGGTACCAGATGCTAGTGGTGGAAATAGACCGGAAATTTATGATGGTTGTATTGGTTGTGGAGCATGTCAAGATGTCTGCCCAACTTCAACACCTTCTATTGTAATAAAACCAAGAATGACGTATGATGAATATTATGCAAACAAAAGTTAAGGGAATAATATGAAATTAAATACTTTAGAGAGATGGAAACGGAGTCTTGTTGTAACATCGGCTTTTTTACTAGCTGTTGGTTTTTCTGCTTGTGGCGATAAAAAAGAGTCTGATGCAAAAACAACTACGCAAACCAATAAAAGCACACCAAAAATAGAGGTAGTGCAAAATAAAGACACATATGCCCTTAAAGTTGGATCAGATAAAAAAGAGATGCAACAAGGAAAGTCTGCTAATCAAAATTCATTTTATTATGATTATGGTGAAAAAAGCGAATATGATCAAAATGCTCAACCTGCAAATGAAGATGCTTCAGTAAGAGTAAGACCAAGAACAATGTTAGATGCACAAATGCACATACGAAGTCCTTATGAGAGGGTACAAGTATCTTTACTCTCAAGACAGTTAAGCCCTACATTTCGATTGAAATGTTCAGCATGTCATGATGATTATGCAAATGGTGTTCTCGGGCCATCTCTTCTTGGAAAAGATGCTGATTATATTTATAATAAAATCATTGCATTTAAAACAGGGAAAAAGAAAAATGTATTAATGAAAGATTTAATTCATAATATGAGTGATAAAGAGATAAGAGCAATAGCCCAAGATATATATAACTTTAACAAGCAAATTCAAAAGATAAGGAACAAATAAATGAAAAATATAATAGCAGGAATTTTTACACTATTGACATTGGGTCTCATGGCATGGGTAGCATCAGTTGGTGGTGCTTATAATGGTGGAGAAGCTGGTAAAATCACCCAAGATATTGGTAATAGAGAAGCTGTTGTAAATGCAGATAGTGAACCAAAAGGTAAAAGTGATAGAGAAAAAGAAAATGAAGCATTAAGTGCTCTTAGAGATAAGGCTGGTAATATTGGTGGCTTTAAGGTAAGTGATGAATATAAAAGTAAATGTTCATCATGTCATGGAGCAGATGGTAGTGGTATGCAATATGGTAAAAAGCTTATGGGACCAAAACTGTTTGGACAAACTGCTGAAGCACTTTACAAAAAGCTTGATGATTTTAAATCTGGTAGAAAAGAAAATATTGTTATGAGAGGTCTTTTAATCCATTTATCACAAGATGATTTAAAAAGATTGGCAAATGAAATAGGAGAGTTTCCAGCACGCAAAAAGGCGCTTGAAGACTCTGCAAAATAGGGCATAACTATGGATAAATATAATAGTAGGGAAACCATAAAAAGAACATCGTTTTTATCAACATTTTTTGCAACAACAAAAGATGGAAAAAAGAAATTGAGTATTCGTGCTAAGAGATGGATTATTGTTATTTCTGTACATCTCCTTTTCTTTCTCTCTTTTGCTATTGATATACAAACCTTGGAAGGTACACTTAATGGTTCTAGATTTTTAGGGTTTCACCTTATAGACCCTTTTACAACATTAGAGATGTTTCTTGCGGAGCATCATTTACATATTAATATTATTATTGGTGTGAGTACTATTACTATCTTTTACCTACTTGTTGGTGGTAGAAGCTACTGCTCGTGGGTTTGTCCTTATGGAATACTAAGTGAAATTGGTGAAAAATGGCATAATACTCTAGTAGCTAAAAAAATAATTAAAGATAGAAAATTTGATCATCGTATTAAATATATCTTTTGGGCTATATTTTTAACTTTAGCACTTACAAGTGGCTATTTAGTATTTGAAACATTTAGTGTTGTTGGAATCTTAAGTCGTACTATTGCATATGGTTGGAGTTTATCTTTAATTTGGGTTCTTATTGTTTTTGCCTTTGAAGTTTTTTTCGCTCGTCGTGCTTGGTGTACTTATATATGCCCAATTGGAGCTACATATAGCATGATTGGAAAAGTATCTGCACTTAGAATAGAATGGAATGATAATTGTGACCATTGTATGGTTTGTAGTGATGTATGTTTTGAAAATCAAGTTTTAGAGATTACGAAAGCTAAATATGATAAGCAAAGAGAAGAAGAGAATATTACTAAAGAGTATATTACTGGTGCGGATTGTACCTTATGTGGTAGATGTATAGATGTATGTCATGCTGATGCTTTAAACTTCGATTTTAGATTAAAAAGTTTGGTGTAAGCAATGATTAAAGTATCTAATTTAACGAAAAAATTTGGCTCAAATGTATCTCTTGACAATGTAAGTTGTGAGTTTAAGAAAAATGAATCTATAGCTTTAATGGGTGCCAATGGTGCTGGTAAAACTACATTAATTCGCTCAATTCTCGGGTATTATCATCCAAATAGTGGTGAGGTACTTATAAAAGGACAAAACCCTATTACACATAGGACAAGTGTACTCGAACATATTAGTTTTGTTCCACAACTTCCACCACCAATTAAGCTTAGTCTTGACGAGTTGATGCAGTATATCAGTATTGGAGCGAAAGTAGACAAAGAGTTGATAATGCATTATGCTAATGAGATGAAACTTGATATAAAGTCAAATCTTAATAAGTCATTTTTTAAATTGAGTGGTGGAATGAAGCAGAAGATGCTTATAGCTATCTCTTTAGCGAAAAAAAGTGATATTATTATTTATGATGAACCGACGGCAAATCTTGATCCAAAAGCGAGAGATGATTTTTATAGACTTTTAAAACAAAATGAAGATGAAAAAGTACTTCTTTTTGTTACTCATCGACTTGAAGAGGTGAAAGATCTTGTTAATAGACAAATTTATATGGACCTAGGAAAAATTGTTTCAGATGAAAATACTTAAAACTCTTTTTATTACTTTTTTTACATTAGTTCTTATGAGTACTACTGGTTGTAACTCAAGTTCAGACACAACTAAAAAGTTAAAGGTGTGCCCACAATGTCATATGGAATTACCTAAATCTAATGAAAATACTACGATAGTGACACAAAATGGTACAACTACTTATTTCGATGATGTAGGTTGTATGGTACTATGGGCTAAAGAGAATCATGTAGATTTGAAAAATGTTGTAGTAAAAGCTTTTACTCATGATACAAAAAAGTATGTAGATGCTTTTAAACTTAACTATAGCATAGATGAAACCACACCTATGCATTATGGTTTTGGTGCATATGAAAAAAAGAGAAAAAACTCTATAGATTTTGATGAAGTAATTCTACGGATGTTAAGAGGTGAAAATATGGCAAACCCAAAAATTAGAAAACAGATATTAGGACAATAATGAAAAATTTATATTTAATAGCGTATTTGGACTTAAAAGAATCGATTCGAGCTAAATGGTTTGTAATCTATTCACTTGTATTTGGTGGGCTTATAGCATTGTTTTTTATAGCAGGTGTTACAGAATCTCAAGTAATGGGCTTTAGTGGTCTTAGTCGGCTTTTACTTATGTATATACAAATAACAATAGTTATTTTGCCCATATTTATTCTTATAACGACGGTTCGGTCAATTTCTGGAGATAGAGATAGCCATGTTCTAGAGTATATGCTCTCTTTCCCAATATCACTCAGCCAATATTACTGGGGTAAAATTATAGGTCGTTTTATAACGGTTTATCTCCCTGTTATTTTTGCAATGGTGATTGCTGTTGTCTATGGTGCAATAAAAGGAGCAGAAATACCTTGGAATATATTCTTTTTATATACGGGACTTTTGTTTGCTATGAGTAGTGCATTTCTTGGTATAGCATTTTTTATATCTTCTTTTGTAAAGTCTAGTGAAGTTGCACTAGGAATTGCCTTTTTTATATGGATATTTTTACTTGCATTTATTGATATTGCCTTAATTTCATTGATGATGCAACAAAGATTTAATGAAGAGTTGATTATTTTCATAGCGATGGCAAACCCTATGGAGATATTTCGTGTGGCGGCTATCTCCCTTTTTGATCCAGAACTTACAGTTATGGGTCCTGTTGCATTTTACATACTTGATTCTATGAGTCAAGGTGTATTTGTTTTAGTCTCTATTGCATATCCATTAGCGATTGGTTTAGTATTTGCATTTTTAGGTTATAAGATATTTACAAAAAAAGATTTGGTTTAGGAGTATTTATGATTAAAATTATTATTGGGTTATTATTAGTTTCAGGTTTAGCTTTCTCTTATGAGATGGATTTTAATAAAGATACAGTTGGTTTGGTGCGACATTTAAAAGTATATAAATATCCAGAATGGGTTTCAAAAATAGAACTTACAAATGGAAAGATAATCTTTTTTTCATCTCCTAAATCTATGTTTGAATTTTATTTTAGACCTGCAAAATGGTTCGACATGGGTGTAAAAAAAGAGGGTGATTTTAAAGATATTATAGTTACAGATTTTAATACACTCAAGCCTATAAACGCGAAAGGTGCTTTTTTCGTTTATGGTACAAATGAGATCTCACCAGGGGGTGATGATTTAGTAGCATTTGGTTCATATGCTGAAGCTCAAAAGTTTTCAAAAGCACATCGTGGACAAAGAATACTGAGTTTTAAAGAAGTTAGTGATGGACTCATTAGACTTCTCAATGGAAGGATATAATTATGATAAAACCAACACCAAAAGATGAAGAGATAATTTTAGATCCAAAACGCTACATAGTGAGTGAAACAGATGAAAAGGGTAAAATCACCTTCGCTAATGATTACTTTATGGAAGTATCGGGATACACTCTTGAAGAACTTATTGGTAAGCCTCACTCTATTGTACGTCATCCCGATATGCCTCGTGTAGTTTTTAAGCTTTTATGGGAAACAATTAAAGCTGGTAAAAATATCAATGCTGTTGTTAAAAACTTAGCTAAAGATGGGCGATATTACTGGATATTTACAGAATTTGAAATAAGAAAAGATACCGATACAGGCAAGATTATTGGTTATCATGCTTCAAGAAAAACAATCTCTAAACATGTTATAGAAATTATTGCCGATCTTTATAAAGAGTTATTGAAGATTGAAAAAGAGGGTGGTATGGATGCAAGTGAGAAATATCTTATTAGCTTTTTAAAAGACAAAGGTGATGATATGGAGTTTGCTAATATTATGGAAGAGATCCATAGATTTTATTAAAAAATCCCTCAAGAGATAAAAAATGAAGTTTATATTCCTCCTTTTAGTTTTTATCTCTTATGCTCTTTGCTCCCCCCTTCAAGATGCAATTGACAATGCCCCTTCTAACTCCATTTTAAAACTATCTGATGGAACATATACTGGTAATATAGTTATCAGTAAGCCTTTAAGCATTGTTGCTCAAAATGGTGCTCATGTTATTATAAAGGGTGATGGTAAAAAGAGTGTCGTCACTATTACAGCTTCAAATGTAACACTTAAAAATTTAACTATTTCAAATAGTGGTGATAAAAAGTATACAATAGATTCTGGAATCTCTATGAATAATGTAAAAAACTGTGAAATAAATAGTTGTAAAATTATTGATTGTCTTTATGGTATAGATATGGCAATGGTAAGTGACTCCCGCATCCTTAACAATTATATAACTTCTATAAAAACAGAGTTAGAACTTCGTGGTAATGCACTTAAATTATATTATGCACATCATAATCTTATAAAAAACAATACAATAGAAAAATCAAAAGACATTACATTAAATTACTCTAACAATAATAGATTTATTAACAACATATTTTTAAATAATAGATTTGCTACACATGTTAGCCTAAGCCATAACAATAGTTTTATAGGAAACACATACAAATATAATTCGGTTTCTTTACTTATAATGGGTGCAAAAAATACTCAGGTTATTAATAATACTATTTTAAGCTCTAGGGGAGCTGCTGGAATTGGCATAGTGTTAAAAGGTGTATCCAATTTTAAATTTTTAAAAAATAGAGTGAGCTTTAATGCTAAAGGAATTTACATTGATGCTACTGGAAAAGCAAAAGGGATGAAACGCTACATAAGCTATAATGAAATCTCTTACAATGGAGAAGCAATCCATTTTCATGCAAGTGTTAAAGACAATACTATTACACACAACAAAATCTTTGGAAATATTGATGATGTTGTACGAGATACTGAAAATAATTTTGCTAAAAATAATGTTGTAGAATACAACTATTGGGATAGATATGCAGGTTTTGATAGAAACCATGATAATATAGGTGATACATCGTATCAGATCTATCAGTATGCTGATCAATTATGGCAGTATAACCATAAAGTAAAGTTTTTTTATGCGAGTCCAATTATGACACTACTCAATTTTATGTCAAATTTAGCTCCATTTATAGAGCCAAACTTAATACTAGAAGATAAGAAACCTATTTTCCTATCTTTATAACTCTTTTTTCTACCTCATTAAAGTCTATAATCTCTTGACCTTTTTTAATACTATCTTTTGATTTATGAGCACAAAAACCATAAGCCATCGGTGTGATATTTTCAGTATCATAAAAAGCTTTTCTGGCATCTATCCACTCTCCTGTTGAGAGGTCTGTTATCCATATTACGGCTTGATCTTTCCATTCAATATCTTGATCTTTAAACCACAAAATCATACATCCTATGTCATCAAACATATACTTTTTACCTGTTTTTGGGTTAATTACCTGAGTTGTATTATGTCTGTCACTAACAACCATAACACACCTCGCACACATATCTCTGTCCCAATGTACTTCTCTTACTTCTGTCGAAGATTTTTGCTCACATGCTGAAAAAGAGAGTAGTAAAATGACTACTGTGTAAAATTTAAAATATTTCAAAATTATCCTTATAATTTATTCTAACCAAACACCGTTTTTGATGTAAAACACAAGTGGATATAGTGAAAGTAAGATAACATAAAAAGAGTTAAATATCATAGATATTTTATAGTTTTTGATTGTATCTTCTCTCGATTCTGTTATGAACCCAGTTACTATGCCATAAAATGTTCCAAGAAAAAGAAGTGTATAAATTAAATAACCAACATAATAATAATCACTTTGCAAAAAACAAAATGGACAGTGGTGGGTTGGCAATTGGTAAATATATGTTCCAAAAAATACAATAAGAGATACAAGAGATATGATAATAAATAAAAGATTACTCAGTGCAAAAAGATGTTTTTTCTTTAAAAAATAAAAAAGTACAATAAGGAGGAAATTTCCATAAAATAAAGATAAAAGAGTTGTTGTATCTATACTAAATATGGAAGATATCGCAGAACTAGCAGAGCTTGAATAGAGAGTTCCACAACAGCTAACCATTTTGTCTACTTTAATAGATGCAAACATAATCCATTCAACTATTAACTCTGTTATAAAGAAAAAGAAAGCGATGATAAATATGCCAAACTTTAGTTTTGTGTATGGTTGGTTTTCATATTTCATATCTTGATGGTGTAAAACTAACCAATATGCAAAAAGGTATAAGTTGATAATTTTGAGTATAAAAAGGTATGTTCCATAGGGTGTAGCATCTACAACACCAGCTGCACACATCGCACCAGTTAACAGATGAGAGATTTTATCAAGTGTAAAAATAAAAAAGAGGAATAAGGGCACTTTTATGATAAATATATATTTTATGATAGTAGCAGTTAAGAAACTTTGTTTTTCAAGTTGGTACTGCGTTTGACTTACAGACCTTATATTCCAATGTAAGAAAATTTTTATACTTAAAACAAAGGCTATAATACTAAAAAAAGCAAACATAACATCTAAAATAAGTATGGTTAAAACTTCAGGTGTAAGAATCATAAAATAATTTTTCCATTGTGAATTTGAATCTCTCTATCTACAAAATCTAAATCGAAAAATAG
>Ga0256828_1001296_pt1 | contig 15750 bp, 19 predicted proteins | sample CV88metaG_FD_185993 | JGI IMG/M metagenome (GOLD analysis project Ga0256828, IMG submission 185993) | Hydrothermal vent microbial communities from East Pacific Rise, Pacific Ocean - CV88 | ecosystem: Environmental > Aquatic > Marine > Hydrothermal vents | place: Pacific Ocean: East Pacific Rise...
ACAACAGACACAACCTTGTACCGTTGTGTAAGGAGCATCATAAACAGATACACGATGGAAAACTGCATGTGAATGGTTTTATAATGACAAGTAAAGGTTTGGAGTTGCAGTTTGAAGAACAGATGGCGAAACCTGAAGTCAAAAAAGTACAAGAGCCAGAGATAAATGAAAATATAGAGCTTACAAAAGAGAAAGAGAATGAACCTAAAAAGTTCATTCTGGATGATTGGTAGGAGTTAAGCGAGTGTAAAAAAGTGTATAAATTTTATAAAGTGATTGCTTTTCTAAACTTCAAAACATTTGCAATATATTTTATATCTTGATGTGTACCACCTGTTCCTATGATTGAAATATCACCAAACCTAAATATTCTTCCCAAAATTGATTGATTAACATTTACACTCTCAACTTGTGATAGTGGAATTTCTGTTGTATCTCTTACTATAAATCCAGTTTTAAAGATAATTCTTCTGTCTGTTTTTACGATTTCAGTCGTAAAAATATAAAAGAGTAATTTGATAAACTGTACCAAGGCAGCAACAAAAAAATTTGGACCAAACATAAATAAAAAAATATTGAGTTCATGATTTTGTACAACATCTGTGATAAAAACTATAGTGATAAACAAAGTTATCAAGAAAGCTAAAATTGGTTGTAAAAGTATGAATAGTGTAACAGAAGCAATATACTCTATTTTTTCATCTCTATCTTTTATTGCTCGAGTATAAGAGATGTTTTGCATAAGTTTTACATCCCTACTTCAACAACTTGAGGGTACTGAATTGGAGATTCTTCTAAAAGTTGTAAAAAAGTATCTTTTAAAATAATACCGCTGTTATCGCTAAAATTTGCATCATAATAAATAGTTACTTCTTTTTCTTCAACTGTTATCTCAAAAAAATACTTCTCTGTATTAATAACAAAACTATCATCATCAAAAGCAAAACTATAAGGTAAAATTGTTTCTAACTCTTTAGGTGTAAAAACTGATAAAAAGTCATTATTAATATAAATCCCTTTAAATCGCATAGTAACTCCTTTGAATGAAAGTGAATGATATAGACAAAGTTTTAAAATTTTCTTAGCTATCAAATGCTTAAAAAGTAAGATTACTTTAAAACTTTTGTTCTACAATCATGAAAACTAACAGCAAAGAAGAATAATGCAACAGATATACAGAATTGATGAAAATAATGAATTGATTAAAGGTTTTGGACTTCCTGCTTTTATTCATAATGGGGATTATTATGTAGAACTTATTAAAGTTTATGAAGATGGAATAATTGATTGTTGGGGTAAGTGTAATTTTGAAGAGTTTGAACAAAAAGTAAAAAGTGGATCGATTGTTACTCAGTTGCCTAAAGAAGGTAGAGTTGATATGTTTCAGCTCTTTCAAGCAGATGCTAGTCAATTTGATGCATATATAGAGCAAGAAGATTTTATAAAAGAGGTTAAAGATGCACTTCTATCTTTGCAAAACAAACCAACAAGCAAAGAGTTATGTCTGCAAGCATTTAAAAATTATCTCAATAACCCAAGTGAAAATAATAGAGTAAAAGTAGAAAAGACTTTTTATGCAGTGCCTACACATTTAAGATTAGCTATTTTAGGTGATATGGGTATGGGTGATGGACCATTACAGTCAATTATAAATGGAAAGTGTTCTGATAAGAAATCTATTGATTCTCTTAAAGAATATTTTTCAATTTAAAGGATAAAAAATGCCACAAACACTCTATACAATAGATGAATATATAGCAACAGTACGCAAAAAAACATCGATTTGGATTGTTTTTAATACAGTATATAATGATGTTCATGCATTTGGTAAAGAGATACAAGGTATGGGAATGGAGTTTTATCTTAATAAAGAATATACTGATTATGAAGCACAAAAAGAGTTTTTAGATTTTATGAAAGAGTGTTGTCCTGATGTAAAACTCATTGAGGTTTTTGATCTTGTATCTAGTAATTATCTTATTTATCCATATCTTGGTAGCTATGCTATTGATGTTGAGATTGACTCTCCTGAATATAAAAAAATTATTGAAAAATATGGAGATCCTTATGAAAAGATACCACCTTCAAACAATGCTGTACTTTGGGTAATGGATTATAATGAAGCAGTAAAATTTCACAAAGAGCGTCAAGAAGTTATTGAAAGTGAATTTAACTAAATTATTATAAAATAATCTTATAAAAAATTAAGAAAATTTTAAAACTTCGTTAGTAGTATCCAAAAAACATTAAAGGATACTCAAATGATTCAAAATATATCTCTGTCTCAATTTAAACTACTTCACTACACATTTACTAAGATAATTCAAGCTCTTTTAAATCCTATAGAGATGTTGGAGTTTGAAGATGTTTTCTCTCAACTTAAAACAGTAAAACTTTTAGAACTAAAGGTAAAGAATAAGCTCTTAAGTGTAAAACTGTGTTATGACAAAGAAGAGGCATTTATTTTAAATAGTATTGGTTGTGAAGTTTGTATGTCAAATCAATTTGAGCTGATTATTAATACAGAAGAAGTTGAAGATAAGAGTGCACGCATTATTTCTATGGATTTTTTACATCATAATTTGGATTTTTTAATACAAGAAGTTTCTAATGAATTTACTACCAAAGAGCTTTCTCATACTATTAAGCAAACACTTCAAGACTTAAAGTTTATTATCCCTGAAGTAAATAGAGAAACAGCATTAGAAAGTGATATAGAAAAACTACTATTGTGGGCAGTAGAGAAAAAGATAGATAAAAATGTATTACCACATTCAAAAGAGAAGCTGCTAGCTTTAGAAGTTTTAAATCTTAGTAATATACCGCTACAAAAAATACCTAAACATATAAGAGTGTTGAAAAATCTGAAAAAGCTTTATTTGGCAAACTGTCAGCTTGCTCAATTACCTCTAGAAGTTTATACATTGAAAAATTTAGAGATATTGTGGATTCAAAATAATCATTTAACAACTATTTCAAGTGAAATTAACAGATTAACAAATTTAAGAGAGCTTATTGCTTATGAGAATATTCTTCAAAAACTTCCTTCTATGAAGAGTTTAAAAAAACTCTCTTTTATTGCCTTGCATAGAAACTTATTAGTAGTGGAAGAAATAACTAAAGTTCTAAAAACTCTTTCTGAAAATGCACAATGTACTTTTTATGATCAAAGAGGAAAATATCCTTTTATTATAGAGGCATTGTCTTATATGACATTAAAAGAAGCCGAGACTTTACGAGATAGAATTTTTAAAGATGATTTAGAAGATATTGAAAAGGGTTTATTGCTAGCAAGTTTAGATACAACACGATATAAAAAAATATGTGCAGCAAATGAGGTGAGAACTGTTTCTTATTGGGTGGCTAAAGATATCAAATCAGGTAAAGTCATAGGTTTAACAGGTATTTATACGGAAGATGAAGATGAGAGTTGTTGGCTTGGTTGGTTTTGTATAGATGAAGAGTATAGAGGTAAAGAGTTTGGGAAAAGACTTTTAGAATTTTCTATAGAACAGGCAAAAAATATGGGTAAAAAATATCTGCATGTCTATACTTATAAAGCAAAGAGATTTAAAACAGCAATAACTATGTATAAACAATATGGTTTCGTTGAGTATCAAGAAAAAAGAGATGATGATACTCATGCAATATATTTAAAAAAAATAATAGGTGAGGAGTAAATTATGAGTAGTAGACATATGGGATTTGAAATTTCTTATACACTAAAGAATACTAGTGGAGGAACTATATATGAAATGGTTTATGCAAATGGACCTAGTCAAGCTGAAGCTATTGTAAAAGCTAAGTTTAATAGTGATGCTTTTTTGATTCAGCCTCGTTTTACAGGTAAACATACAAAAACACAAGCAGAACTTGATCATGAAGCAGCTCAAGAAAAAAGACAAAGAGAATTAGAACAACAGCAATACATAAGTCCTGAAGAAAAAGCAAGAAAGGAGAATGCTGATGAAGCATTAGTAAACCTTATTATACTTGGAGGTCTAGGAATAGCTGGAGCTTTTGTACTTCTCTATTTATATATTTTAATACTAAATATTTTTAACTTTAACAAAATCATCCATTATGATGTTGGCCTTTATTTTAGTAATATTAAAAGTTTTTATAGTGATGGTAGTTACAGATATACAGCACAACCAATAGATATAAAAATAACATCAGCTGGTGATTTAACAGATAAGATAAGGATACCTAAAAATAGAATTTTAATCTATGAAGGAGAAAAAAAAGGAGAAAATAATGTAACACTCATTGCTCTCTCTTACTTAGATAAAGAGTGTCAAATTTATGGTTATTATTTGCAGAAACCTAATGATAAATCTTTGAAGAGAATAGATAATCATGTACATAATCAAATCAATGCTACTATCAAACAAATGTTTCAAAACGAGCTTGCTCAAAAAGTTGATTTAATAAAGGTTGAGAGTCAAAAAAAGCTGAAAGAACTTGAGTCAAAAGGGTATGTAACAATAGATCGTCTCGAAAGTGATGATTTTGTTTTTGTATATAAAGAAAAAAATGAAGACCTAGTTGAAAGTATAGAAGATAAATACTATTCTGATGAGAACTATCAAAAGCTGTACATACAAATTGGAGAGCGTCTTTTACAGACGAAAAAGTCAAATCAATAATGAAACATATTACACTGAAATGTACTTTTGAATATGATTTTATGAGAAAAAGATATATTTTTACAGATAAAGATGGCTTTTATTACCTCTGGCAATTGGATTTTTCAGAGTATGGATTAACGATTGACATAACAGCATTAAGACAAAATGATGATGATTTTATAACTGTAGATAATCCAAGAGTAGAGATGCTTATTTTATATCTCAAAGATATTTTAGAAACAAAAAACAGTACTTTTGTTGTAAAGTTCTTTGATTCTATTAATGATTTTGAGTTTCAGGTAGAAGAGAAATATATAGCTACTTTTGGAGAAAACTTTTGCAATGCTTTTTTAGTGGAGCAAGACAATGAATTTATTTATAGAGATAAGTATGCAAAACATCCTATTATAGATTTTGAAAAAATAAAAACGAGAGAATTGCTATTTTTTAAACAACCAAAACTATTACCTCTTTACATCTCAGAAGTTGGTGTGCAGGTTACAAAAGAGGCTAAACTTTTGAAGGATTCAAAAGAGATTGATATAGAGACTTTTTGGACTCTTTATGATGAGTATAAATTTATACTTATTCAAGAGATAAAACAAAAAGATACGAAATTTCTACAGATAGAAAAGGAGTTGAAAAATTGCTATAAACAAACATTGAAACAACTAGAGAGAGAAAAGATAGATGATTATGAGGTAGAAGCATATATTTGTGTCTTTGATGGCTTTTTGAATGAATATGCAATAACTAAAATCATCTTTCCAAAGCAATTTTACAAACTAAAAGAGAGATACTCTTTGGCTCATTATGGCTTGAATATAGAAGTTCATAGCATTATGCAACATCTAGTAGATACTTTTTGTATTGAAGTGGCATTTGTAAAACTTCATTTTTGGATAGAAGTGAAAGTACGAAAGCAAAAGTTTTTTGATCTCTAAAAAAAGGAAAAATATGGATTTACAAAAATTACAAGAAGCAAAAGAATTTTTAGAAAAAGCTGATGCTGTTTTAATTACAGCTGGTGCAGGTATGGGAGTTGATAGTGGGTTGCCTGATTTTAGAGGAAATGATGGTTTTTGGGAAGCCTACCCTGCAATCAAAGAGAAAAAGTTAAGTTTTTCCAGAATGGCAAATCCATCTTGGTTTGAAAAAGATCCTCATCTTGCATGGGCATTTTATGGACATAGACTAAATCTTTACAGAAAAACAGTTCCACATAAGGGCTTTTCTTTACTATTGGATTTAGTTCATAAAAAAAATGATAACTATTTTATTTTTACTTCCAATGTAGATGGACAATTTCAAAAGGCTGGTTTTGATCAAGAAAAGACATATGAAGTACATGGGAGTATTCATCATTTTCAATGTACTAAAGGATGCAGCCAAGATGTTTGGGATGCAAAGGGTGAGACTGTAAGAGTTGATATGGAAAACTTTAGAGCTAAAAATCTTCCAAAATGCAAACATTGTAATGCATTGGCACGACCAAATATTTTAATGTTCTGGGATACTAAATGGCTTGCAAAACGAGCAGATAAACAAGAGAGTCGTTTTATGAAATGGATTAGAGAGTTACAAAAAAAGCAATCTTGTGTAGCTATTATTGAGATAGGTGCTGGAAGTGCCATCCCAACAGTAAGACAAAGAGGAGAACACTTGGCAAGAACACTTCCTGATGCAAAACTTTTTCGCATTAACCCCAGAGAGTTTGAATTAGATGATAGTCTTGGTTTTAGTATGCCCTATGGTGGGTTGGAAGGTATTGAAATGTTACAAAAGAGTACAAAAAAATAACAAGGATAAAAAATTAGTATCAAGTAGATTGGTAAAAAGGTTGATGGATAACATCAAATATATAATCTCTTCTGCAAGTCTTAAAAAGTATCTTGGTGATATTTACGATAGATTAAAGAAAGGTTATAGGTTTAACAGCAGAGTTTAAAGAGATTGCACGAGGAATAAATACTGTTTGGAATCAAAGGATGAGGAATGCAAATATAAAAGAGAGTGTTTATTTTTCAGAGGTATCTTATCCTGAAGATAATTGAAAATTATTATGTTAGAATCTGTAAAAAATTTAACATAATAAAGGTAGACTATAATGGATCAACTAGAAAAAAAATTCTTTGAATTAAGTGTATTAGGAATATTAGCAGATAGACAAAGTATTGAAAAGTATTATAATACTCCAATTGCTAAAAATCAAACTATTATTGATTTTTTCATTGAAAAAGAAAATATGCAAGAAAATGCAAAGTTACAGATTGAGAAATGGATAAATCAACATCAAGAAAAAATCAATAAAATTAGAAGTTTAGCAACGCATGAAAGGCAAATTGGTTTTAAAAGCCGAGAAAACTTTTTGAATTGGTATTTAAAATCAGAAAAACAATGTTGTTATTGTGGTGTAAAAGAAGAAGATTTGAATAAATATTTTAATAAGGATAATTTACAATATAAAACTGCTAGACAACGTGGTACATCTTTAGAAATAGAACGTATTATAACTGCACCAAAAGAAAAAAATATTTATTCTGAAGAAAATTGTGCGTTAGCATGTTATATTTGTAATAATGCAAAAAGTGATTTTATTTCACCTCAAGATTTTAAAAGTATCGCGAAAGGTATAAATCAATTTTGGGTTGATAAAGTAGGAGTTAATGCTGTTTTTCCTGAAAATTCAGATATTTGGGATAAAGCTTTCTAAAATATATTTAAAACTACTTTAAAACTTCATTAGTACTATCCAGATACCAAAACAAAAAGGTATCAACAATGAAAACAGAAGAGATAGATTTTCAACTACTAGGCAAAGAGAGCAATCTTTTTTTGTCTAAAACAGATATAGAAACATTAACACAACTCCAACAATACCTTAACGATCTTAATATTTCAGAATTAAAAAGTGTATTGGATGATGAAGGAGTTACCTTTATAGGTGTAGGCGAAAGTAAAGAGAACAATAGTGCAAGTAAAGCTGTTGAAAAAGCTCTTAAAAATATATCTAAAGATTACACGCAATATGCTATAGAAGCGGTCTTTATCCACTTTCTCATTCCTCCCAACTATGCTATTATAGAAATAGTAGAAGCGATGGAAATTATTTATACTGTTGCTGAAGATGATGCAGAAATCTTTTGGAGTAAAAGTAGTGATCTATCTGCTGAGACAAAGAGTGTACAAGTTACTCTTATTTTAAAGCATATTAAAAAGGGCTCTTACAAAAAATATGTTAATCGAAAAGACTATAAAGGTAGCAGTTTTATTAAATAATAATTGTTGTAAATTCTAATAAATTACAATATAATCAAAATAAACTAGAATATTAAAAAAGAGAACTTATGACCCTATCTAAATCCCAATATATCCGAGGCTTACAGTGTGTAAAATCTCTCTGGCTAAAAAAGTACAAACCTGATCTGCTCTCTGAACCGGAGAGCTCTTCTGAAGCCACTCTTGATAGCGGTCATAAAGTAGGAGAACTTGCATGTGAGCTTTTTCCTGATGGGATTGCTATTCCTGATGAAGTCACGTCATTAGATAAAAAAGTAGCTCTCACGCAACAGCTTATAGATAAAGGAGAAAAAAATATCTATGAAGCTTCATTTCAATATGAGGGGATATTTGTAGCTGTTGATATACTGCATATAAACGATGATAAAACAGTAGAGATATATGAAGTAAAAAGTTCTACCGATGTTAAAGAGGTCTATCTTGATGATCTTTCTATCCAATATTACGTCTTAAATGGTTTGGGCTATACAATCAAGAGTGCCAATCTTGTTCATATCAATAGCGACTATGTGCGTGAAGATGAGTTAGAGATAGATAAACTCTTTACTATTGTAAACCTTACAGATGAAGTCAAAGAGTTACAACACAACATTCCAGAACATCTCGAACAGTTTCAAAGCTTTTTAAATGACAGAGAAAATGAACCAGAGATAGATATAGGTACACATTGTCTTAATCCTTATGCTTGTGATGCAATGGAACATTGTTGGAAGCATATACCCCAATATAGTATCTTTGACATTTCAAGGCTGAGAAGTGACAAGAAATTTAATCTCTACTACAATGATATTATCAAATTTGAAGATATAGAGGATATCTCTATCTTTAGTGAATCACAACAGATTCAAATCCATTCAGAACTTACACAACAAGCTATCATCAACAAAGAAGCCATCAAAGAGTTCTTAGATACTTTGAGCTATCCAATCTATCATCTCGACTTTGAAACCTTTCAACAGGCTATTCCAGAGTGGAGAGGCATAAGCCCATATATGCAGATACCTTTTCAATACTCTTTACATATTGAACAAGAAGATGGCTCACTTGAACATAGAGAGTTCTTAGCACCAGAAGGAGAAGATCCTAGATATGAGCTTGCAAAAAGATTGGTAGAAGATATACCAACTGATGTAACTGTTTTAGCTTATAATATGGGGTTTGAAAAAGGAGTGATACGCAAACTTGCAGCTATATTTGATGAGCTTACTCCACATCTTTTAGCAATCCATGATAATATAAAAGATCTTATGACCCCATTTCAAAAGAAAGACTACTATGTACCAGAGATGAGAGGGAGCTACTCCATCAAATATGTTCTTCCTTCACTTGTTCCTGAGATGGCAGATGCCTATAAGAAGCTTGATGGTGTTCATAATGGTGGAGAGGCAATGCAGATTTATGCAAAATTAGCACATATAGAAGATAAAGTGGAAGTTGCAAGACTGCGTGAGGCACTGCTTCGATATTGTGAGCTTGATACTTTGGCTATGGTTAGAGTTTTAGAGAAGTTAAAACTCTAAGCTCCATACATTAAAAGGTATAAGTTTTACATCTGAAAAAGGGTGTCTTACAATCGCTGTCTTTTCTTTTGTGACTATAGTTATCTGTTTTATACCATTTTGAACAATAAAAGCTTCTATCTCCATCAAAAAGTGTAACAGTCTTCTTTCATCTGGGAAAGGTTTACTAAGAACAATTTTATTTTTTGAAGGTAGGTGAAAAATATACTGATTTTCTTGAGAAAGATAAATAAGTGAAACTTTTATAGAGAGTTGTTTTTTCAGTAACCTAAAAATTTCATCTTCAATATCTGTTAAATTTTTCGTCTTTTGTGATACTTCTTTCATCAATCAACCTTTTAATGGAACCTATATAATATATGAGACACTTTAAAGCAACTTTAATTATTTATTTTTAATTAAAGTTGCTTTAAAACTCTTCATATACACTCCAAATTAACTTATACAAAGGAAAGGCTAAAAATGACTATGTACTTAGATGATATTCGAATGCCTGCTAAAGAGTTTGATTTTATTGTAAGAAGTTATGACGAAGCAGTGGCTATTATAGAGCAATATGGTATGCCAAACTATATTTCTTTTGACCATGATCTTGGTGTAGATGAACAAGGTGTTTTACTAAAAAGTGGCTATGATTTAGCCAAGTGGATTATTGAGAGTGATTTAGACAACAAGTTTTCTATTCCTAGTGACTTTAGCTTTGATGTACATTCGCAAAATCCAGTAGGAAAAACAAATATTATATTACTTTTTAGAAATTATTTAAAATCACAAAAGAATATTCAATAAAGGTTTTACAGATGACATGGAATTATAGAGTAATTGCTCAGGAAAATAAAGAGGGTGTATTCGTCCACAACATTTGGCACTCATAATGATTTTGAATAAGGTATTGTACCGGAGATTTCATTTGAAGTGAATGATGTGGGATAATAGTATTGTAATCAATCAACCACTCAGCCATTTTTTGATTAAAAAGTTCAATATCAGTAAATAGTAAGTCATCATAATAATCTACAAACTGTTCTTGCAGGGTTCTGTTAAACCTTTCATTGTGAGCATTCATTTTAGGACTTCTAGGGTAAGTCCAGTAATGGGTTAATCCTTTTTCTTCAATAAGAGCATCAAACTCTTTCATAAACTCACTGCCATTATCAGAGAGGATAGAGAATGATTTAGCTTTTGTTTCAATCGATATATTGCCTGTAAGACCACTAATGAGGGCATCAAGTACTTTAGCAGTATGTTTTGAATGTTTGGTAGGGATAGCAACAGCGAAGGCTATACGACTATTTGGATCAACTAAAGTCATAATATATCTTCTCATACCATCAGATACTCTTTGGATTGTATCAACAGCCCAAAGATGCATAGGCTTACTTCTAAGATTTTTTGGTTTACGATTTTTGAAAGTTCTTTTTTTAGGTTTAATTTTACCTTTTGAGTTTATTCTGTAGGGAGTTAATCTCATTTTATCTTTATCACGAGCGATAACTCTTCCTATAGTAGATTCAGATATGACAGGAAGATTCTTCTCTTGACACCAAGGTTTTAAGAGATGATAGATTTTAGCTTTACCTATGTTTGGATATTTCTCTCTTAAGTATTTAATTTTCTCAATAATCTCTTTTGGTGTTTGGGGTTTACGCTTTTTCTTTGGAGCTTTAGAGTGAGGGTTTAAAGAGAGTATATCTTCATTACTATTTTTATAAAGGGCTCTCCATCGGTAGAGAGTTCTTTTACTAATACCAAATGCTTCAAGTGTAGCTTCTAAGCCATACTTCTCAAAAAACTTTAAAATCTTTAATCTTTTTTGTGCAACATCAGTTTCCATATCCCAAAGATAGCATACTCTTTGGAAATTCAAAAAACCTTTTAAGCCATGAAACAGATAATCTGTTTGCATATTCACTCCTTTTGGGAGTGCCATATGTTTCTGAACTTATGTATGAGCTATTATTTACTCAATTTTTGCATATAAAGCCAAGTTAAAATAAGAAAATATTTGATTGATAATATTGAAAGTATAGTTAGAATTGAATATAGTCGATTAGCGATAGATAAAAATCTGGTCTAAAACTATTATCAAAATAAATATTTTAGCTACTATATAGCTACCAAAGTAATTTTAGATTTTAAAAGTCAGTATTTTAGGGGTTTATAGGAGTGTGGCTCCGGATACTGGATTCAGAAAAATAATTCTCTAAAACACCGTAAATAAGGGATTCCAACTTTTTGGCTTCAGCTGTTGGTATCATAGTTTCCCTTTATTGGTATCATAGTTTTCAAGGGGTCATTATATAAGTTTTTATATATCTTTTTGCTTAACTGTTCTACCCTCTTTATAACTATAAAATATTTCGAGTTGCAGAGATTTTCTGTGTTTTAAAATATCTTTCCAGCTACCTTTCCCAAATAAATATGTATTGAGCTGATATGTTTGTCTGTCAATTTTTATAAGCACTTCTGATTTAGTTAAGGTTGTAATACTGTTGTTAATATGACTTAAGCTTTTGTCTAATGTTTTAGCTATTTGCTCTTTTCTTCTTTTTGTTAATATAATTTCTTGATTATAATCTACAAACTGTAATAGCTCAAAAACTATCTGCGGTGTATTACTTGGTAAATTATGTAAATAAGCTATATCTTGAAGATAAAGCTTAATATAGCTTGGTTCTACTTCCGCTTTGAACTGCTTGGTTGTACTAGTTTCCGTAGTTTCTCCAGTCTTCTCATTTTTAGTTGTTGTTGTTTCTTGATATGCAATTTGTCTTCCAACTCTACTCATAATTATTTACCTCTTAATTTTATAGATACAGGAATTAACTTCCTGCTCTCTTAGTAATAAGAAGAAAAATAAAAAAAAAGACATAACTAAAAATTTAATAATAAAATTCCTATCTGACAGGAAATCAATTCCTATTACACAGGAATAACTCTCCTACCACACAGGAATAACTAAAACAGCTATACATACCTATATTTAGGGGTTTATTAAGGTTTTTTTAGTAGTTTACTCTTCTATTATTAGTTGGGGGCTATTTTTTGTAAAAAAATAGTCGCAAACAACCGAAAGGCGATAGGGAATTATTGAAAGCTTGTGTAGTGGTTTGTAATATCTAAACGGCTATGTCCCATTTCTAATGATACTTGTCCTTTTGCTTCTGCTTCTGTGTAGCCATTACTTTTAAGTTCTTCTAATCGTTTTTGAGCAAAGCTATATCGTAAGCCGTGTGTGCCTGTATAATTTTGTTCTGTACTTTGTACTGCTTCTTTTAAAGCTTCTCTATACTCCGTATAGTTGGCTTTATAGCCTATTTCTTTAGCTTCTTGCACTCTTTGTATTAATTCATTGCTTATTGGTGCTGTAGTGTAAGTTATACCGCCCTTACTGTCATTAATAGTAAGTGTATTATCTGAATTTATCTGCCACTTATCGCTATTTATAGCGTCGTTTGCTCTAAGTCCCGCTTCCGCTTGTAAATCTGCGGACAAACTCATAGTAGTATTTCTCATTTCATTTTGTATAGCTTGTGCATTCTCATAGGCTCTATTTATATGCTCTTTTGATAGGCTGTAATCCTCTTTTAGCTCTTGCTTAATACTTTGTATATCTGAACGGTTCAAATTGCCTATACCGTCTTTATTTAGGTTATCTGACACCTTTTGCATTAGGCTTGTATATGTGTTTAGTGTTGAGCCTTTAACTTCTGTTGCTTTAGCTTCTAAAAATGCTTTGGCACTCTCTGCATTTATATTCCCCGCTACTTTACCAGCATAGTTTTCTTTTACAAAGTTTATATACTGAGTAGTTACGCTTCGGAGGTTTTGCATTTCTTTTATACTGTGGGCTTTATCGCTAACTTTATGCCCATTTTCACCAAATTTCCCGCTATTATTTCGTGCTTCTGTTTTGCTTTGCCCTATGCCTTCTGCATTACTCATTACACGGCTTATAATTGCATTTGCACTTGCTCTTTTTACTTTAAACATTTGTAGCACCTCCTAAATCATTTTCAAATTCTTTTACAGCTTGTCTTATTGTCTCACGAGATACTTTTATATTATGTCTCTCTTGCATATAGTCCGAAATTTTCTGCCACGAAAAATTTTTGGATCGTAGGGCAATAAATTTGTTTATATAATCTTTGTATGTTTTCTGTCTCTCTTTTTCTACGGCTCTTTTGATTTTTTGTTCTCTGGTATCAGTTTTCAAATATTCTTCAAATACCTTTAAACCTTTGTTGTGTCTATCATTTTTTTTACTTGCGTATCTATAGGTTAGTTTTAGTAAATTGTCTATATGTCTTTTTATATCTTCTGTGTTGTTACTTGCCATAATATCTTGATAGAATTTTTCCACACCCGCTTTTGCTTTTATCATAATTATTTACCTCATTATTGATTTAATTATTTAGCCTAAAAGGTTGTGTAGTATTTACAGTTAAAATATTTTTGGTATCTCAAAAATATGTGAAAGACGATACAACAGCAAGATACTGCTCTAACTTTTGTTAGTAATGTTTAGCTCGTCTCTCAACTGTGTTAAAGCAGATTTCTTTTTGAGTGGAAGAATAACCAAGAAAAAAAATTATGAGAGAGGATATAAAATAGTTGAGCGGTTTTTACGGCGACTTACATTTTAATTTAACTAAACATTGTTTATATGTCTGTGTTAATAAAGTTTATTATATTTGTTCATTTGTTACGCCGTATAAATAAGTTAGATATGTAAAGTAATATATAGATATTGTAAAAATATAGGATAAATGGCAAATAAGTTGCAATAGATATATGAATTTGTTGCAAATAAGAAAGTCCAAGTAGTATAAAAGCTAGAAAAATAGGGGTATAGCCCCGTTAAGAGCCGATGGCTCTTGACGGGGCGGGAATTTGCAATTTAATTGTAAGAAATATTATCCACGAACTCTTTTTTAGTAGCCAAGTTCCACCCTTTTTTATAAGTTTGTGTTGTCAAAAATACTCTATCGCCTGGACTGTGTCCTACAATTTCCTGAATAATATGTAATGCAAATTGGTTGTCACTTTCTTCATTGCTATCAATGATATTATCAATCATATTAGCCCGTAATGTGTGAAAAGTTTTACCTGTTTCATTAACAACTTTATAAAGAGCATATCTGACTTTTTTACCGAATGTGTTTTTATTTAGTCCGCCTAAGAGTGGGAAATTTGCTTCTAGTACACTTTGAAGTATATCTTTGTGTATAGGTACTTGTCGTACTCCTGCTTCACTTTTTGTATCGTCTAGGTCAAAATAATATATCCCTGTTTCTTCGTCTTTTACTATATTCTCTTGTGTTAGCTGTCTAATTTCTCCTTGTCTCAATCCACTATATAGTGCTATTTTAATAATAAGCTCTATATCTTTTTTTGCATAATCTGCTTTTAGTATCTGTTTTATCTCTTGTTTTGTGTAGTTAGATTTTTTTGGTGTTTCTTGTCTTATTGTTCTTTTTTTATAAAGTAAGATACTATCTGCTAAATTATTTAAATGTATAAACTTTAGAAACATTTTTAAATAGATAAGGTGTTTATTGATAGTTTTTTTAGATAAATTCTTCTGCCTAAATATTAGTGTATTTAGGTGTTCTTTAAAGCGGTCTAGGTCTTCTTCTGTAAGTGTATATACATTTTTATCTTCAAAAAACTCTATAAGCCTATTAAAGGTTGCTATATATTCACTAAGGCTTCCTGCTGTTTCACCATTAGCTCGTTTTTTAGCAAAGAATTTATCCTTCAACTGCTCAAATGTTATTTCTGGCTGTTCCTCTTTTTGAGCTTCTTGCTCTAAATATGCTTTAGTCTCTTTATATCGCTGTAATTGGGCTTGTACCTGCATTTGCATAGCATTTTCAAGGGCTGTTTTAAGTTCTTCTTCTGTGTCGTATTCAAAAAATAACTTAAAGTCTTTTGTCTCTAGTTTAAACATATCTTCACCTTTGAGTAAATCTAACACACGTTTACGCTTTAGTGCTGTTCTTAAGCACTTTGTGTGAAGGGATATTCTAAAGAGTTTTTGCTTAATTTTACGACGATAGTAATATGTATTGCCAACAAGATATAATCTAAGATACTTGGTATCATTTTTTGGCTTCTTGGTATCATACTTTGTGGATTTTTGAGTGTTATTTTGCTTGAAGTCCCTATATTTAGGGGTTTTAGAAGAATGGCTCCGGATACTGGATTCGAACCAGTGACCAAGTGATTAACAGTCACCTACTCTACCGCTGAGCTAATCCGGAATGTAATAAGGTTGAAATTATATCTATAAAATC
>Ga0256828_1001297_pt1 | contig 15747 bp, 11 predicted proteins | sample CV88metaG_FD_185993 | JGI IMG/M metagenome (GOLD analysis project Ga0256828, IMG submission 185993) | Hydrothermal vent microbial communities from East Pacific Rise, Pacific Ocean - CV88 | ecosystem: Environmental > Aquatic > Marine > Hydrothermal vents | place: Pacific Ocean: East Pacific Rise...
AAACGACGACTACAACAGGGATTTGACTTTCGCAGTGAGGAGATCAAGCTGAGCATTGATGCTGAACACAAGCTCATCCAGACCCAAGTCGAGACAGGTACCCCCTCTCATTCATTGATTGAGGAGTGTATGTTGCTTGCCAACCAAGCAGCTGCCAAACGCTTTGAGGAGCATGGAATCTTTCGGGTGCATCTCCCCCCACAACTCAGCAAAATCGAAGAGCTACTTGAAGAGCTATCCGCCATTGGTCTCTATGTGAGCCACTACGACGATAGCCCCTCACTCATGCGTGCCATTCAAGCAGAAGCCCAAAAGATGGGAATTGCCAGTGAGGTCGATGCCATGATCATCAAATCGCTCAAACAAGCCACCTACGCTGCACATAATGAGGGTCATTTCGGACTGGGCTTTAGCCACTATAGCCACTTCACCTCCCCCATTCGTCGCTACGCTGATCTGATCTTGCATCGTCTCATCAAAGCCCAACTCAATGAGGACAAGGAGCAAAACGAATACCTCATGCGAAACATCGAACCCCTCTGTGCCAGAGTCTCAGAGCTAGAGCGTGAATCGACCAAAGCCGAATGGGACTTCCGTGATCGTAAGTTGGCACGTTGGGCGGAACAGCATATTGGTGAGAGCTTTGATGCCCATGTGATAGAGGTTGGAGAGAATGCCAAAGCTGTGCTGGAGGTCAAGAACGTCCAAGGAGTCACGGTCAATCTACGAGGAGAAAACGTGATGCTCTTTGATGATATTGTGATCAAAATTGAGAGCGTAAGCCTCGCCATGGCAACCATTCAGGGGGAGTTTGTCGCCAAACGCACCAAAGAGCCAATGGAGCTATGATGCCTCCTCAATCATATAGGAGACCTCCAACATCTCCTTGACCCTTTTTTTAATCTCATTAAACTGCGTATCTTTTGCCAAGACATGGGTATAGATCTCCATGTCTTGAATCTCTATCTCTACCGTATCATCCACAAAGAGCAGAGAGGGGATACTCTCTTTGGCAATACGTTCGGTGATCATCGCATGCCCCATATGGTCTCTGCTTTTGTCCAAAATAAAAGATTGATAGTTTCGCTCTCCCATCAGGCTGGCAAACTGCTCGATGTTTTTGGCAATATCCACACTGTAGCCCATCTTCTCAAAGATAGTACTAAAGATTTTACCCTCCATGGGCAACTCTTTGTAGAGGAGAATATCTTTTTCTCTGTATTTTTCAAAATCATCATCAGGCTCACTGCTGGTGACATAAAACTGCTTTAAGACATTAATAAACTTTTTGATATCAATGGGTTTGGCGATATACTCATCCATCCCTGCCTCCAAGTAACGCTCTCTGTCCCCTTCAAGATTGTTGGTGGTCACTGCGATAATGGGCGTATGAGCTAACCCATTGGCTTGCTCATATTTCAAAATCTCTTTGGTCGCTACCACCCCATTCATCACGGGCATCTGAATGTCCATAAAGACCACATCATAGCGATTTTTTTGAAATATCTCAACTCCTTCTTGTCCATCAATGGCAGTATCAGAGGTCACCCCAATGGTCTCTAGGGTCTTGACAATCATCTTCTGATTGACCCGATTGTCATCAATGACCAGTGCTTTGAGTCCATGGAACATCGGAGAGGCTTTTTGATGGCGATAGTGACTCTCTTGGGAGGCTAAAAGCAGGGATCGCTCCACTTTGAAGTACCCCAAAGGCTCATAAATCACCTGTGAGAAGATCGGGGCAATGTCCAAAATCAGATCCCGATTGGTCAGTTTGGTCACCAAAACCAGCTGAGAAGTAGCACTGTGTCGTGCCACCAGACGTTTGAGTTCATCTTTGTTGATGGTCTCATAGTGGATGTAGAGCAGATCAAAGGAGTCTATCTCTGCATTTTGACATGCCACAAAGCTCTCAAAGCGACGCAGTGTAATCTCAGGAAACGCATTGAGGTAGGACTCCAAATAACAGACCTGATCCTCCTCTTTGGGACTAGGAGCATAGAGGGCAACTTTCATGGCTCTGGGCTTGCTCTCCCGTTTGACCAGTTTGGTGACCATCTCCAAGCCAAAACTGAACTCACTGCCGTGGTTAAGTTCACTTTTTAGGCTCAAAGAGCCTCCCAAAATCCGTACCAGCTGGGTAGAGATCGCCAACCCAAGCCCCGTACCACCATGCTCTCGGGTACTGCTGCTGTCCCCTTGGGTAAAGAGATCAAAAACCCGATCTTTCTGCTCCTCACTGATACCCATACCTGTATCCGATACCCCAAAGATAACCCGTAGGCGACTCTCTTCGAGTATGGTTGCCGTAATTGAGACATGAATTTTTCCCCCTTGGGGGGTAAACTTAATGGCATTGGAGATGAGATTGATAAGAATTTGACGAATCTTTTTATAATCACTCTGCACATAGTAGGAGGCTAAAAGAGGATCAATCCACAAGGAGAGATCAATCTCTTTGATGGCACTCTCTACTGCATAGCTCTCAATCACCCCCTCAAACTCATCAATAATATTAAAATAACTCTCTTCAAGCTCCACACGCCCACTTTCGATCTTAGCAATATCCAAAATATCATCCACAATTCCAATCAAATCCTCCGTACTCTTACGAATGGTATGGACAAAGTCTTGCTGTTCCCCATCAAGAGGAGTAGAGTTAAGCAGTTTACTAAAGCCCACAATACCATTGAGTGGGGTACGAATCTCATGAGAGATATTGGTCAAAAACCGTGTCTTGGTCGCGTTGGCATCATCAGCCATCTTTTTGCTCTCTTGAAGCTCATTGATCATGCTAGAGATAAGCTGATAGATCTCTTGATGGTTTCGCTTCTTAAGCATCTCTTTGAACTGGGCAACCTTATGGGGATCCGAGGTATACTTGATATCTTCTAAAAGTTTGGCTAATGCTCGGTGATTGTCTTTGGGCTTTTGGAAGAAAAAATCTCGCTTAACATAGACAATTAAAAGAGACAAAAAAAGTATGGACACAGCAATAAACATAATCACTTTATGCTCATAAAGTCCTTCGGCTCCACTGCTTATCGCTAAGCATTCAACATAACTCTCATAGGAGCTATACAGTATAAACGTGGCTGTCGATACCACCAACATAAACATGGATAATACTATCAACTCCAAACTACGCTCTTGCCATATTTTTTGCATGTTCTCCCCCTACGATAAGTAACTATTAATTATAGCTTATCCAATATAATAAAACCTTTATTTAAGCTTAAGTTCATTTTTGATTATTTTTATTCTATTATGATATAATCATTTTATGTATCAAAAAGAGTTTGAAAACCTACTTCGCACCACCCCACCTAGAGCCATACTTCTCTATGGAGAGAACCCCTACCTCATCGCTTCGTATCTCCAACACTATATCAATATTACCGACGCTAGAGAGTCCATGATGACCCAATACTATGAGGAGTATCACTTTGAATCTGCCAAAAACTATCTCTCTCAAAGCTCCCTCTTTGGAGGGGTTAATCTTCTGATTATCAAGAGTAGCAAAAAAATCCCTAAAAAAGAGCTAGATAAGCTCATAGAACTGGTACAAAAAAGTCCCGATAACTATCTGCTCTTGGAGTACCAAGGTACCCCCAAAGATGCCAAAAGCCTACAAAACAGCTTCTCCCCCAAAAAAGGAGCCAACTGGGTACGGCTCTTTGAGCCAAATATCCGTGAGAGCATCGCCCTCCTCCAACAAAAAGCCCAATCCCTCAATATGCAGATCGACCACTACGCCCTACAGCACCTCCTGCTCCTGCTCAACAACGATCTATCACTCTGTGCCAATGAACTCAATAAACTCGCCATCCTAGAGAGTGAAGTCACCTCCAAAGATATCGACCGCCTGGTCTACTCCACCGCCCCCCTAGCAGTAGAGCAACTCTTGGTTGAACTCTTTGAGAAAAAACCCATCATAGAAACCCTCAGCCGTCTCATTGAACTGGGCGTTGATGCGTATGCCATTTTGCGATCAACCCAGTTTTTTGTCAATCAGCTCTTTTTGTTCCACGCCTACATGAAACTCCATGGCACCATCAACTCCAAAGAGATTCTAGGCTACCAACTCCCCAAACCGATCGAAAACCAAAAAGCCCAACTCGCCCTAAGAGTCAAGAGCCAAACCCTACTCAAAATATTTGAACACCTCCTAGCCGTAGAGCTACAGATCAAAAACTCCTCTTCAAGTAATAAGGAGTTTTTACTCTATGGGGCATTTGTGAAATTGCAGGGGTTGTTGAATTAGCTATCCATTATGAGATATTTTAAATCCCTGTTAATGAGAAATGATAAAAGAATAAAAAAAGAGAAAAAAATGCCAAATATAGAGAATAATCAAAAAAGTTTTAGTGAAGTTTTAACGCTTATTCAGAAAGCCAAACAGCAAGTTTATAAACAAGCCAATACCATACTAATGGAGCTTTATTGGAGTGTGGGTCACTATGTCTCTGATAAAACCATTAATGAAGCTTGGGGAAGAGGTACCGTCAAAGAGTTAGCCCAATATATTAAAAAAAGAGACCCATCAATTGGAGGTTTTAGCCAACAGAATATTTGGAGAATGAAACAGCTTTATGAAACTTACAAAGATAATACAAAACTCTTACCACTGGTGAGAGAAGTTTCATGGACTAATAATCTCATCATTATGTCAGGTCGAAAGAGTGACGCAGAAAAAGAGTTTTATCTGCGTGAGACCATCAAAAACAACTACTCAAAAAGAGAGTTAGAGAGACAGATATATAGCTCTACTTTTGAGAGAACGCTACTTGGTAATGAAAAACTCTCACCAGTGGTGAGAGAATTGCCTCAAGATACAGAGAATGTATTTAAAGATACTTATGTACTTGAACTTTTGGGGCTTCCAAAGAGACACAAAGAGAAAGATTTACAATCAGCCATTGTGAGTTCTCTAAAAGAGTTTATCCTTGAATTAGGGGTTGGTTTTGCTTTTATAGGGCAAGAGTATCGTGTTTCTGTGGGTGATGAAGATTTTTATATTGATTTGCTTTTTTCTCATAGATATTTACAGTGTTTAGTGGCGTTTGAGCTAAAAATAGATAAATTTAAGCCGAGTCATTTAGGGCAATTGGAGTTTTATCTTGAAGCATTAGACAAAGATGTTAAAGCTCCTCATGAAAATCCTAGTATTGGGGTGCTTTTATGTAAAGAGAAAGATGATGAGGTGGTTAAGTATGCGTTAAATCGTTGTCAAAGTCCTACCGTGATTGCTGATTATGATACAGAGTTAATTCCTAAAGAGTTGTTGAAACGCAAGGTTGAGGAGCTGTATCGGTTGTATGAGGAGGAGAGTAAATAGTCAGGTCTACTTCGTTGTGATAACGATATTTTTGATAAACTTTAAGGTCTGTTTAATAACTCTTTATCTGATAATTTGAAAAAAAAATCTCCAAGAATATTTGGCAGTCCCTATTGCCCCCATCTCAGAACATCTAAAGCAATATCACAACGCACACCCCACACAACGGACACTCTCAGGGCGTACCAGCATGCGTCCGATGCCTATAGGCTCTTCGCACTCAATGCAGATACCAAACATCTCATGATCAATACGTCTTAGTGCATTTTGCAATCGGGTCTCTCTTAGGCGTGCCTCTTCTAGGATTTTTAAGTTAATCACCTGTTCGTTCATCGCTTCGACTCGGGTGAGGCGACCGAGTGAACAGTCAGGGGCGATGGGCTGGGTGAGTTTGGTGAGTTGGTGGATCTGAACTCTGAGCTGTGTTAACTCAGAGCTGATCTTTGCTTGGATGGTGGATCTCTCTTCTGGACGCATGGGTATACTCTTTTTTATCTATATTATAGCACCAAATTACGAAGCGTGTTGATAAATCTCCATCATATCGTCAATCTTCTTTTTCATGCGGGAATAATCCGTTAGTTTATCTGCCACATAGGTATAATCATCTTCATCACTGGCAGTTGCTTTGGCTCTGCTATCGACAAAAAGCAGGCTGGGGGTATTGGTGTTTTTGATCTTTTGAGTCACATCATTGTGTTCTGCCTCATTGGTCACACGATCAAGCAGAATACTCTTGTAGCTTTTGACATCCATGACTTTTTTGAGTTCTTCAATGTTCTCAGCCACATCCACACTGTACCCCAATCGCTCCAAGATTGCACCAATGATTTTGGCCTCCGTCAAGGTCTGTTTGTAGAGCAAAATATCCTTTGCCTCCGTAGCCTCCTCTTCCACTGTATCACTGGGGAAAAATCGCTGTAAGACTTCAATAAACTTACTCAGATCAATGGGTTTAGAGACATAATCATCCAAGCCCTCAGCCAAAAATCGCTCTCGATCTCCTTTGAGGGCATTGGCGGTCACTGCAATAATGGGAACATGTTTTAGCCCCTGCTCTTTTTCGTAAGCAAGAATGGCTTGGGTTGATTCAATTCCGTTCATTACGGGCATTTGAATGTCCATAAAGATCACATCATACGCTTCCTGCATGCGTTTTTCATACCCTACCTTTCCATTCTCTGCCATCTCACTCTCAATGCCTAAATTTTTGAGGGTATGGTAGATCATCTTTTGGTTAATGGGGTTGTCTTCGACGACCAAGGCTTTGAGATTGGCAAAAGGAACATTACTATTGATAGACTCTTTGGGTTTGACCCTCCCCTTATGTTGTTGCAAAAGACGGAGAGACTTTTCAACTTTGGAATAGGTCACAGGCTCATATAAAACATGAGAAAACTGTGAAGCAATATCCTGTATATTCTCTCGCTTATTAAGCTTTGTAACCAAAACAATACGCGTCGTATCACCATGTTTTGCGATAATACGCTCCAACTCTGTTCGATTAATACGATCATAATGAATAAAGAGAACCTCAAAAGAGTCCATGCTTTCCATGCAAGATTCAAAGGTTTTAAAACGCATCACCGACATCTCTTTGAAAGAGAGAAGATAGTTTTCCAAATAGTGATCAGAATCTTTGGACTGTACCTCATCCGAAGCATAGATTGCCATTTTGAGTGGCTTGAGATGCTCCTCTTTTTTGGTATTTTGGTACGGAAGTTCTAACACAAAGGAGAAACAACTTCCCTCCCCCACACTGCTCTCCAAGTGTAATGCACCGCCTAGTATCTGCACCAAACTTGATGAGATGGTCAACCCCAATCCTGTACCACCATATTTTCGACTGGTACTGCTATCCGCTTGGGTAAAAGCTTCAAACACTTTGTCCCGTTGCTCAAAAGAGATACCAATGCCTGTATCTTCAACGGAAAACTTCACCGCAACTTTATCCTCTTTTGTCGCTACTTTCTCAATAATGACATCAATCGCCCCACGATTATTGGTGAACTTCACCGCGTTGGAGATAAGATTGATCAAAACCTGCTTGATTTTCCCAGGATCACTTTGGAGCAACAAGGTACTAAAACTAGGATCCATCCACAAGGAGAAATCAATATCTTTTTTGGAGGCATTTGCCGCATAGGTCTCAATGACATTTTCAAACTCCTCTATGGGGTTGAAGTAGACCTCTTCAAGCTCAATATTCCCACTCTCTATTTTGGAAATATCCAAAATATCATTGATAATCGTAATTAGATCTTCAGAGCTTTTACGAATCACCTGCACAAATTCTCGCTGCTCTTCATCCAACTCAGTCGATTTCAAAAATTTGGTAAATCCTACAATACCATTAAGCGGGGTGCGAATCTCATGGGACATGTTTGCCAAAAAGAGACTTTTGGTGCGGTTGGCTTCATCCGCCAACTCCTTGCTCTCTTGTAACTCATGGATCATCTCTGACATCAAAGCATAAATCTCGGCATTGTTTTTTTCTTTTAGGACACTGTGAAACTTCTCTATATTATTTTTTTGAATGGGACAACTCTCAATATCATATAAGAGTGTTTGTAAATTCTTCTCCTCGCGGGACATATTGTCAAACATATACTCCCGACGATTAAAAAGAAAAGCAGAGAGCAACAACACCACCAACGAAGTGACCATAATTAACTCTTGCTCATCCGTGCGAGGAGAACTGCCCTTTTGTACTGTTCCCTTTTGCTGCTGAACCATACTGTTATTTAAAATGCTATACTCTTTGTATGATTGGAACAACAACGTCCCTGACCCCACCATTAAAATGATATAGATCAAGGAGATGATCTTTTTAAGTATGCTTTTTTTCATACGAAATCCTTATTTATTCTTAAATTAATATTATTTTATTAAGTTAATTATATCTTAAAGTTAATTATAATCTTATTATTTAAGATTAATTTAAAATAGTGAAATTTTTATCACTTCTTTAATTTGTAGTTATGTTAAGCAATGATATAATTGCACGAAATTTTTACAATTTACCTAGTAATGATACAAAATTACACAACAAAATCACAAAAATAAGGAAAATGGCATGGGACTTAGCAACAAAAAACTACCAAAATTAGGATTTTTATACCTCGATTATGTACTTCGATTCTTCGATCACTCAAACTTCAAAGGGTGGCCAAACAAAATAGAGACAGTCACCTATCACTGGGGAAATGATAAAGATCGTTTTATCAAAGAGGTCAAAAAGAAAAAAATTGATGTACTCATTGGAAATGTACCCGCAACAGCATACGAAACCTTCAGAGAGATTGCACGGGCATTACCCCATGTACGATTTATTCCTTCATTGGATACACAATTCTCCAACAAATCAAAAGAGAATGTAACCCGTTTTGCATGGAAATACAATCTTCCTATCCCCAAAACCTATATCTACTACAACCGAGAAAATGCCGATAAGTTTTTGAAAAAGACGGAGTATCCCAAAATTGTCAAAAAATCCTATGGTCCCTCAAACTATGGAGGGTACTTTGTGCATAAAGTAGACTCTTATAAAGAGGCAAAAGAGCTATTTGCTGAGAAAAAATATCACCCCATGTATTTCCAAGATTTTGTACCCATGGAAGCGGATATTCGTGTGATGCTCATTGGTCACAAACCTGTCTGTGCCTTTTGGCGACGCGCTCCTGAGGGAGAATGGCTCACCAATACCAGCCAAGGGGGAGAAATGGACTACATGAATGTCCCCAAAAATGTATTGGATCTGGCAGTACGTGTCTCCAAAGCAGCCAATGCAGAATACTGGGCTTGTGATGTTGCCTATGGGAAAGATGGCAAAGTTCGCATCTTAGAGTGTGCCACTGCCTTTGCTGCCTTCCCCTATATCCGAGATTGGATTGGACAGTACCTCATGTGGAGTCTAAGCAAAGGACGATTTAGAAAGCCTCACATGCCAATGTTCAACTGGGAAGAGTTGGGAAAAATCTCTCCTGACTTACTACGAACCATGAGACACATCACCTTTGGTGAGTACAATGCCTCATACGATGGTGCCTACTTTGGTAAAAAGAAAAAAATGTTTGGTGAGGGAGAGGTCTTCTTACATGAGCTTGATTCAGCATACAAGATGTTCGATGTCAAACCACGCACCTTTGAGGAGTGGCCCAGTGAGAAGTGGAACTACCAAGACCGATTTGCCCTCAAAAGTATCAAGTCTATGAAGGTACCTACCCTCAAAAACGAAGAGGCTCCTGAGGTGAGTGGAGATGAAGCCACCCCTGCGTTGGAGGTGAGTAATGAGGAGTTAGAGAACTTACTGCTCTCCGTCAAAGGATTGGGTAAAAAGAAATTGAAAAAAATCTTAGCCCAATTCGATCACGCAGAGGTCATCGCCCTCTTAGAGGTTGAACCCAGAGCCTTGGCAGATATCAAAAGTATCGACAATGAAATGGCAGACAAAATCTTAGCAGCATGGAATGACTTCAAAGAGAGTCTACTTGTTGCCAATCAATAAATAAATCAGATAACTCAAAACTGTAGGTTCGATAACATCGAACCTACAACTCCCCAACGCTCAATAAATACTTACTCTCCCTCACCCTATCGACGCACAATGAAGCATAAATAATCATTCATCTCTTTTAGAGATGTTCAAAAAGGCTAAACTATGGAAGATTTTGTTAGAATCCACTAAAATTTTAAAATATTCTTCTTATTTAATACTTTTTAACTAAGAAGAGTTTTTACGGGCATTATTGCTTAGTAAAAAGGAGTCAAACATACCATGAAACAACAATATAGATCCTATCAAGAGAGTTGTGATTATCTCTTAAACGCTGTTCAAGAGTACCCTGATCTTATTAGTGTTCAAAGTATTGGACAGAGCCATGAGAAGAGGGATATTCTCTTGGCAACCATCTCGCTCAATGTGGCGTTTGCTGATCTCAAACCTGCCCTGCTTTTTACAGGAACGGTGCATGCCAGAGAGTGGATTGGTAATGAGTTGGGCATTGAGTTTATCGACCATCTGCTTAAAAACTACAAAAACAATCCCGATATCCTAGAGACACTGACCTACAATACACTCTATTTGGTTCCGTGTCTCAATCCTGATGGGTTTGAATACAGCAGGCAACACTTCTCCTTTTGGCGAAAAAACAGACGGGACAATGGGGATGGTACCTTTGGGGTCGATCTCAACCGAAACTTCTCGGTCGGCTATCAAAAAAGCAAAAACACCAGCTCCAATGTCTACAGTGGACCAAAACCCTTCTCTGAACCTGAGACCCAAGCCATCAAGGGCTTTGTGGATACCCACCCCAACATTACCATTGCTTTGGATTATCACTCGCAGGGGAATGTCTTTTTCCCTGCCCATAAATTTAACCATGAGATGGAGCTAGAAGGCACCGATCTCAATACGCTCTGTGCCAACATGAACTACCATATCCACAAAATCACAGGGCGTAAATATGGGATTAACCGAGGTAAGCCACCCACCAAACTGATCTCTGGAAGTGGGCGAGAGTACTACTACTCCAAAGGAATACTCGCCGTGGTGGTTGAAGTAGGAACCCGAAATATTCCCGACTACATGCAAAACATGGCTGAATCCATCAATGAAAATATCCCCGCCCTGCTCTATGCCTTGGGAGAAGCCAAAAACTATAACAAACATGCCCCTCAACGGGTAGAGAATTTTCATCTCATCTCCACGGAAGCCAATGCCTGCAAATTGGGCTGGGACTACCCTGAGGACTCTGAGATCTACTTTGAAATCTATAAAAACAAAAACAACAAAATGGCATGTAATGACTCCTCTTTGGTGGGGATCACCTCAGGACGAGAGTTTGTGGATGAGAATCTTGCCAGTGGTACAATGTACTTCTATTACATCCGAGCGGTAGACAAGCTCTCTCGAACCAAATCGCCCATTGCCCCCAAGGTCAAATTCAAAACACCTCTGGAGGAGAATGAGTTTCATCGTACCATCTTCCCCATGAAAGCCAATGTCGGGTATGTTGCGGAGAAATCCCCTGAGGCAAATATCGGTCACTTTGGGGTCAACTCCCTCAAAGTTGGGGTCAGTGAAGGTCGAGGGATCTCCTATGGGGTAATGCAGTTCAATCTCGATAGCATCCCCAAAGATGCCACCATTATTGATGCCAAGGTCTCTCTCTATCCCCTGAATCGGGTCTCTGCCAAAATCGAAAAATATGGAGAGTGGTCACTCTCCATTATCGACCCTAACAGCGTCTCAGAGATTCGAGACTTCGATCAAATTCACCGTGCCAAGCATATCAAAACCGTAGGCAAAAGCATCCCCTCAGAGCAACTTACCCAAGGGATTTGGAGCCATTGGGATTTCAATGAGTATGAACGGGAAAAACTGCAACAACAACTGAACAATGGCAAAGTCATTTTCAAACTCAAAGGGCCTACCAAACTCCCCAAAGGAAGAGACTCTCAAATCATGGTCTTTGATCTAGGCTATGGAAACCAAGGGGGAGGACTACACTATCGCCCCTCTATTGATATCAAATATACGGTTCCCTCCGAAGAGATTGCCATTGAACTCTCCACCGCCATGACCATCTCAGAAGATGAAATCATCCATGACAAATTGGCCTGTGGATTTGATAGCGAAGATGAAAAAATCTATGCCTTTATGTCCTTTGACCTCTCACCCCTGCCTGATGTGGATAAAACCGTTATTACTGATGCGTGGATTGAAATTTATAATACCAGCACCGTTAAAAAAGAGGTCGATATTCGCTATAACGTTGAGTTTGTCGACCTTGAAGAGTTTGGTTACCAAGACATCAGAAACAGAGAGCGTATTGAATACATCGGGTATGAGGTCAGTTCAGCTGAACTGGGACGCAAAAAGCAACACAACTTTATGTTTGATCACTACTCACGGTTGGCACTCGAAGAGATGCACCAACAGAACAAAGAGGCCAAATTCATTATCCGTCCAACCACCGTACTCTCCCGAGAGCATCTGATTCACTGGGCACATGAGGGTAAAAAAGCAGCCAAATTGGTTATTCAATATATTAACCGACGCAGAAAACCTCTCCCCAAACCAGAAAATGTCACCACCAGCATTGAAAATGGTCTGATCAAAATCTCTTGGGACAAACTCAAAGAAGAGGATCTGGTTGGCTACTATGTGGTAAGAAACCGTTGGCATATTCCTAGAAATCCCTTCGATGGGGTCAAACTCTATGCAGGACCCGATACCTATACGTATGACAGTTATGGCTCCACCAAAATGGATAAATATTATGCGGTCTTTAGTTACGATAAAGTCCCCAACTACAGCCAAGGGGCTGTTATCCAATACAAACAGCGATAAACAAGCTGAATCTACAAAAGATTATGCTAAAATTGCACTTCCAAAATTCTTGCTCGTTTTTTGGGTAGCCACTTGGCTATATTTAAACGGGCTATCAAACCAAAAGGAACACAATGAACAACTACGAAACACTGTATGTACTTAAACCTACACTTACAGATGAAGAGACAGCAGCCAACATTGCAAAGATTGAAGAGATTCTTGTACGTGAAGGTGCTGAAATTCTTGCTACCGATAAAATGGGAATGAGAAAACTTGCTTATCCTGTTCAAAAGAACGAAAGAGGTTTCTATACCATCGTCTATTTCAAAGCGGCAGGTACCGTTATTGGCGAACTAGAAAGAAACTTGAAATTTAACGAAGAGGTCATTAAATTCCTTACTGTTAAATACAGTAACAAAAAAGAGACAGCACAGTTTGAAAAATTGGTAACAGCTGCGCAAAAAGTTACAGAAGAACCAGCAAAAACTGAAGAGCCTACAAGCGAAGCAGCCGAAGCATAAGACCTTAGGAGAAACCCCATGTATAACAAAGTCGTATTGGTCGGAAACTTGACAAGAGATGTTGAGATTCGATACTCACAGAGTGGCTCAGCCATCGGTAACGTAGGCATTGCCACCAGCCGAAAGTTCAAGACCCAAACAGGTGAACAGAAAGAAGAAGTGATGTTTATCGACTTGACATTTTTCGGACGAACTGCTGAAATCGCCAACCAATACCTTCGTAAGGGGAGCAAAGTTTTAGTTGATGGACGATTGGTGTTTCAACAATGGACAGCCCAAGATGGAACCAAACGAAGCAAACATGCCATAACCGTAGAGAATCTACAGATGTTGGACAGTAAGGCAGATAGCCAAAACCCCAACCAAATGGCAAACAATGGATACAACGACCAACCCAGTCAAAATAACTATGGGCAACAACAAGCCCAAAACAGTTATGGTAATACAGGAGGCTATAATCCCCCTCCTCAACAACCACAGCAGGGTTACGGTCAACCCCAAGCTTCAACACAACCCTCTTATGCTGCACCACAGCAACAACAACCAGCGTCTGTCCCAGAAATCGACATCGACGAAGATGAGATACCATTTTAGGAGACCACCATGGCAGAAAGAAGAAAGTTTAAAAAAAGATATTGTAAATACTGTGAGCAGAAAGTTGATTTTATCGACTACAAAGATTTGAATCTATTGAAGTTCTCGTTGAGCGAAAGATTTAAAATCATGCCAAGAAGACTTACAGGAAACTGTAAACGTCACCAAGAGCTTGTTACTGTAGCAATCAAGAGAGCCAGACAAACAGCATTAATCCCTTATATTGTGGACAGAAAAAATGTTGTTGAGAATCCATTTGAGCTTATCAAATAGATTCCACTCGAAGTCCATCCCCCGCGATGGACTTCTCTTTTTTTCCGTATCATATCCCCACCTTCTCTCTCAATTCCTTTCCATCCCCAACAAACATAGAGACTCTTAACAACTTTTTTACTATACTTTCATCAGATAAAGAAAAGGGTGAAACGTATGTCCATGCGTATTAATATTGAAAATATTTTAAAAAGTCACAAAAGTGTTTTTGAAGATATATTAAGAAAACTTCAAGCTCAAAGTGTGTTCAATGCCCAAAGAGCATTGGAACGACAGGATCACCAATTTGACCACATTCTTTTTGATGCCATTAACGTCACACTCCAAAAACTTCACCAAGAAGAGAACTTCATCAGTAGACTACTCTACCGATCATTTGGTATTGGCAAAAAGAGAAACAAGCGACGAGAACAACTCATTATCTTGGGTAGTGAACTCAAATCACAATGGATGCACGAACAACACTATCAACAGCATATTCAACAACATCAGCACAGTTTAGAGGGGTCTCTTAAAAACTTACGACGACTTAGAAAAGCCCTCAAAGATAAAATCACCTTTATTACCTCTAGCCTACTTCAAGATCGTTGTCACCATTACATGCAACAGATTGATGTTAAAATCACAGAGATTATTGCGTTGCAAAAAGCACTAGAAAAGCGTGAAATAGAACTCAAAGAGATCCTTAAAATCTATGAAAAACAGCTCAAAAAAATCCCAAGATATCATGAGTTACAAGAGGAGACCTACTTGGGAATGCTAGGAAGCAAAGCAGCCTCTGCTGCTTAAACTCCCCACTATTTGAGATCCTCAGACTCTGTACTTTTGATACTGTAACGGTTCAACAACTGATCCTCTATTACCAAAGCTTTCTTTCGATCAATAATAATTTTTGATCCATCTTCATCTTCGAGTACAATGTACTTCTCTTTACTATTTTTAACCAAGGAGTGAAACTCTTTAAAGTTTTTAAAGCTCTTGCCATTGACCTTTTCTATCTCCCATAAGCCAATACCATAATCTCCTCTGCTCAGACTCGATGCCAATACTTTAAGCAAAACAACAATCTCTTGCTTATTCTCTTCGGGAAACTTGGTTGATTTATAACGTAAGGGTAAAATTGCTTGACGAGAAGCATTAAGCAGATTTTGTGTCAAAGGCACAAACACATACCCCCCCAACATAAAATAGGTTGGCATCTTATCATATTCCAAGCTGGTCAAAGACTCTTTGCCTGTCCCTTTGAGTTTGGGAAGCTTGACTTTGAGGTTCATCTTTTTACCCTGACGAATAATATCCAAGGAGACTTCATCCCCGTACTGATGAAGATCAATAAAGTATTTGAAGTGGGTATATTGATTCTTTCTAAAGGCTACGGTACCATCATTTTCAATTTTATGTCCATCAATCGCGGTAATAATATCATCCACTTTTAACACATCTTTAAACGGAGAGTTATAGACAATCTCCACCACCAAAATCCCACCTGCATCCTCATCGAGGTGATAGTACTCTTTTTGGGTAGGATTTTCTATCTTTTCGGTATAAATTCCCAACTTGGGGAAACCATCAAGTACCCCATCGGCAACATCTTTGAGAAAGTGTTGCACCACATCCACAGGTACCATATAACCAATATTTTGAGACATGGTGATCTGTTGCATCACCACCCCTACGATCTTGCC
>Ga0256828_1001298_pt1 | contig 15743 bp, 13 predicted proteins | sample CV88metaG_FD_185993 | JGI IMG/M metagenome (GOLD analysis project Ga0256828, IMG submission 185993) | Hydrothermal vent microbial communities from East Pacific Rise, Pacific Ocean - CV88 | ecosystem: Environmental > Aquatic > Marine > Hydrothermal vents | place: Pacific Ocean: East Pacific Rise...
CTATAGTTGTTGCAGCTGAGAATCCAAGGTCTCCACCACAAAGCTCTACTACTCTATGTGGTAGTCCTAACTGTGTCAAGATATCTGAAGCATTTTGCACCATAAGGTCAAAGACCTCTTCAGATTTATCTGGATGTGCAATCGCTACCATTTCAACTTTGTTGAACTGATGCTGACGAATGATACCTCTGGTATCACGCCCAGCTGATCCTGCTTCTTTTCTAAAACATGGTGTGTAACCTGTCATGAGAAGAGGAAGTTCTTTCTCTGTAAGTATCTCATCATTATACATATTGGTTAGTGGTACTTCTGCCGTAGGGATAAGATATAAATCTTCATCTTCTATCTTAAACAGATCATCTCCAAACTTGGGAAGTTGTCCTGTACCTTGAAGCATTGTCGCATTATTGATAAAAGGTACAGAGTATTCTACAAAACCTTTTTCACGATTGGTATCTAAAAAGAAGTTAATAAGTGCTCTCTCAAGTCTTGAGGCTTCACCTTTAAGTATGGCAAAACGAGACTTGGCGAGTTTCACCCCACGTTCAAAATCTATCCAGCCATTAATTTCGGAAAGCTCCCAATGTTCTTTAGGTTTAAAATCAAAACTTCGTGGTTCTAGTACTTTACGAAGTTCAACATTATCTTTTTCATCTGCACCCTCAGGTACAGAATCATCTGGAAAGTTAGGAATAGCTAAGGCTACAGAGTAAAGAGCTTCTTCAGCCTCTCGTGCTTTCTCCTGCACAGGTACCATTGCTTCTTTATTAGCATCTACTTTTGCTTTAAGCTCAGAGATGTCTTTACCTTCTCTTTTATACTGTCCAAAAAGTTTAGACATACTATTTTGTTCCGCTTTCATAGCTTCTAAAGTAGCATTCTGTTCTTTAAGTGTTGTAAAAAGTTCTTGAAGTTTCATAAGTGTAGCTGTTTCTACACCTTTTTTCTGAAGTTTAGCAGATGCCTCTTCAAAGTTATTTTGGAGATATTTTAAGTCTATCATGAGAATTACCTAAATTTGAAATGTTTTATGAAATTATAGTAGAAATTGTAAACAATAAGTTGAGTTACATAGAGAAAGACTCTATGTAACTACGACATATGTTTTAACGAAATTGTAAAACAAAATCTTGTGTAAGAAGTACATTTTTAGGTTTATCTTCATAGGGAGAAGATACATTTGCACCCTCTTCTTTTTCTGTATAAATAGCTTGTATAGTGATATTTTGTCCTCTAATGGCATTAAAGTCTTCTGGCAAATTGTATACAAAATTTGCTCTTCCATTGATATCAGTCACTGCTAAAGAGTTTGTTAAAAACCCATATTTACGATCAAAAGGTTTCATCTCTACTATTTCACCAGGCTCTACTAAACCAAATTTAAGTAGTTGCACAGAAATAATTGTTACTTGTTCGGTAGCTGAACTATTTGTATCTGCAGTTTTTTTACTATCTGAACATGTTCCACTACTACATGTTGTCTCTTTTCGTTTAGTTGGACATGTTCCACTACTACAAGAGGAAGATGAAGCCCCACCAGTTTGTGTAATTACAATTGGTGTTGTAGCATTAAAAAAAGAGTAAGTCCCGTCTCCACCTGGATTAACAGCATTTTCTTTACTATCCGTACCACAAGCAGTCATGAATAAAGCTGCTAATACAACAGCACTACTAATTATATATTTTTTCATTATTAATTCCTTCACCATTCTTAATAAAGATAATTAAGTCCGAAAACAATACTACCCATAGAATTTACATCATTTGAAGCAGAAAGAGAATATCTGTAACTTAAATCTAGATCTACACTTTCACCAACAGCAACAACCACACCTGCTTGTCCACCATAAATAAAGTCTGTAGCATCAACTAAAGTACTTTCATAATTTGCAAAACCAACATTTGCACCAATAAATGGTCTAATATTCATATCAGAGTTGTCTTTATAGAAAAAGTAATCTACCATTAAATAGCCTTTTTCAACATTTTGGTCATCACTACCACTATCAAAATAATCAAAAGCAAATGTAGCTCTCCACTCATCTGACTGTGCACCGAAACGTAAGCCATATTCTATAGCATCACCTTCATGAAAAAGACCATCAAATCTCCTTGCATCAACTGTACCCGCAGCAACTTCTAAACCAATAAATCCTTTGGAACCAGCATCATAGTTTCCTGCATATAATGATGTCCCCAATACTGTACTCAAAAGTACTAATGTCATTTTTTTTATCATAATAAACTCCTTTGTCCTTGTTTATAATCATGTATTCTAAATACACTCTGCATTAGAATAACATATTTTATATTATTTAAGATTAAATATTTTAAAATATTAGATTATTTTTCCAATATTAGAGATTTAGTAAAGTTTTTCTATATAAATTCTTTATAAAAAATAATTATAAGTAGTTATATCATTAAGTGTAAGTGGTGTCAAGAGAGGGACTCGAACCCTCGACCTCCGGCTTATGAGACCAGCGCTCTAACCAGCTGAGCTACCTTGACTTAATTTGAAGAGACGGAATTTTAGCTAAAGATAGCTTTATTGTCAATAGTATTTAGAAAAAAGAATGCATTTTACCTTAAATTATGTATAAAAAATATACTTTAGTCATATAGACTCAGATATATTAAATAATTTACTGAAAGTTATTGACATTTTTGAAAAAAATCACTACAATGCCATTATAAAAATAACAAATAAAAAGAAGGAGTCAATTATGGCATTTGAACCATTAAAAGACAGACTACTTGTTCTGAGAGAAGAACAATCAAATCAAACAGCATCAGGACTATATATTCCTGATACTGCAAAAGAAAAACCCCTAGAAGGTAAAGTTGTTGCAGTAGGACCGGATGCAAAAGAAGATGGTATTAATGTTAACGATACCGTAGTATTTGCAAATTTTTCAGGTATGGAAATCATTATCGAAGGTAAAGAATACCTTATTCTACTAAGCAAAGAAGTGCTTGGTTTAATCAAATAATTTAAGGAGATATATTATGGCAAAAGAAATATTTTTTTCAGATAAAGCAAGATCAGGTCTCTTTGAAGGTGTTACAAAGTTAGCTGATGCAGTAAAAGTAACTATGGGACCTAGAGGACGTAATGTTCTTATTCAAAAATCTTATGGTGCACCACATATTACTAAAGATGGTGTCTCTGTTGCAAGAGAAATTGAACTCGTTGATAGTTTAGAAAACATGGGAGCACAACTTGTAAAAGAAGTTGCTTCGAATACTGCAGATGAAGCGGGTGATGGTACAACAACGGCTACAGTATTAGCACATGCAATCTTTAAAGAAGGTCTTAGAAATATTACAGCTGGAGCAAACCCTATTGAAGTAAAACGTGGAATGGACAAAGCATCCGTTGCCATCATTGAAGAGCTTAAAAAAATCTCTAAAGAAGTGAAAGATAAAAAAGAGATAGCACAGGTTGCTACTATCTCTGCAAACTCAGATGAGACTATTGGTAACCTTATTGCAGAAGCCATGGAAAAAGTGGGTAAAGATGGTGTCATTACTGTAGAGGAAGCAAAAGGAATTAATGATGACCTTGAAGTAGTTGAAGGTATGCAGTTTGATAGAGGATATATCTCTCCATATTTTGTAACCAATGCAGAAAAAATGACATGTGAATTGGAAACACCAATTATTCTTTTAACAGATAGTAAATTAACATCATTAAAAGACTTGGTACCAATGCTAGAACAAGTACAACAAAGTGGTCGTCCACTACTTATCATCGCTGATGATATTGAAGGAGAAGCACTCTCTACACTGGTTCTTAATAAACTAAAAGGTGTACTCAACATCACTGCAGTAAAGGCACCAGGCTTTGGAGATAGAAAAAAAGAGATGCTTAAAGATATCGCCATATTAACAGGTGCTACACTTATTACTGAAGAGCTTGGTCTTACACTAGAAAAAGCTACTCTTGCCGACCTTGGTCACGCAGCAAGAGTAGTCATAGATAAAGATAATACGGTTATCGTAGATGGTAAAGGTGATAAAGCAGCTGTTGAAGCACGTGTCAATGAAATAAAAACACAAATAACAACAACAAGCAGTGAATATGATAAAGAAAAACTTCAAGAACGTCTTGCAAAACTCTCTGGTGGTGTAGCAGTCATTAAAGTAGGAGCAGCTACTGAGACTGAAATGAAAGAGAAAAAAGATAGAGTAGATGATGCTCTCTCAGCTACAAAAGCAGCTGTTGATGAAGGTATTGTCATTGGTGGTGGTGCAGCACTCATTAAAGCAAGTCAAGCAGTAAAACTTGATCTCCAAAACGATGAAGCAGTAGGTGCTGAAATTATTTTAAGAGCTGTATTTGCTCCAATGAAACAAATTGCTCAGAATGCTGGATTTGATGCAGGTGTAGTTGCAGATAAAATTGCTAATTCAACAGATGCAAACTTAGGATTTAATGCTGCAACTGGAGAGTATGTAAATATGCTTGAAGCAGGGATTATTGACCCGCTGAAAGTGGAACGTGTAGCACTTCAAAATGCTACTTCAGTGGCTTCTCTACTACTGACTACAGAAGCAACTGTTTCAGACATTCCTGAAGCACCAACAGCAATGCCAGATATGCCTGCAATGGGCGGAATGCCAGGCATGATGTAATTTCTTAAAGATAGAAGTAAAATTTACTTCTATCTTAGTTTAATAACTCTTCAAATTCTTTTGCAGGTAACGGTTTTGCAAATAGATATCCTTGTGCAAAATCACATCCATAGTCATATAAGAGTGCTGATTCTTTTGATGTTTCAACCCCTTCAGCAACCACTTTAAACCCTAAATTATGAATCAATACAATCATAGCTTTCACTGTAATTTGATGATCTAAATTTGAATAAAGATCAAATATTAAAGATCTATCTATTTTAATAGTAGAAAGAGGAAGCAATTGTAAATGCTTTAGTGAAGATGCACTGGCTCCAAAATGATCTAAGGAAAGAGAAAGTCCTAAATTTTTAAATTGTCTAAACGCAATAGCTGTTTTTTCCAAATTCAACATAGCTGATGCCTCAGTAATATCTAAATTAAAATCTCTTGGATCGATATCATTATCTTCAAATAATGTTTCTAACTTTTGAATTAATTTTTCTACCTGCATCTCTTTTAAAGAAAGATTAATAGTAATTTTAAATTTTTTAAGCCCAGAATCATTCCATACTTTACGTTGTTTAATAGCTTCTCTAAATACATACTCACCAATATCAAGAATAAGCCCTGTCTTTTTGGCAACATTCAAAAATCTATCTGCAGTAATTAATCCAAACTTAGGATGATTCCAACGGATTAATGCCTCTGCACCTACCATATCTTCATTTGATAAATCAAATATAGGCTGATAATAAAGAAAAAATTCATGATTTTTTAAGCCAGCCTGAATCTCTTCATTCATTTGTACTTCATCTACATGTACAACATGATCTTCTGTATTAAAAATTTCTATATTAGATTCACTTTCATCTTGGGCTTTATATAAGGCAACATACACGTTATCAATAAGTTTACTTGCATTTACACCATGATGTGGATATATAGCAACTCCTACTGAACATGTCAAGTGAATATCATTATTATCTTTATAAATATTTCCTGCATATACAATCAAATCTTTTGCCATCTTTCTTGCAAGTTCTTCACTATCTAAACCTTCAACAACAAATACAAATTTATTAGCATCCATACGATAAAGTTTCATATTTTCTTCAGGATAAGTTAAAAAATATTGAGCCATATTTTTAAGTATTTGATTTGAATATCCCAAACCAAGTGTAGTTTGTATATCACTAAAGTGATCAATACCTAAAAGAAATAAAGCAAATGATTCAGATTTTTTCTTATACTCCATTACCATATGATTAATATCAGAAAGTGCTAAAAACTGACTAGGCAAACCCGTAAGGAAATCTATACTTCCATCTCTCTCAGACTTTATATTTGATAATTGTTCTAACTTCGTTTCATCAATAATACAAGTAATGGTTTGATTGATATTCCATTCACTTTTATCTATAAAAATATTTACTTTTTTTTCTTTACCTGAAATAATCAAATAGACATTTTCAAGATGAAAACTATCAAGATGCTCTTCTACTAATCGTTCTAACGCCTGAAGGAAATCTTCACGCATCCCACTTGATATTTGTAATTGTACTTTTTTAGCCACCCCTAATTTTTCATTATTTTCATTCAAAGAAAGAAGTTCTCTTGCTGATTGATTTGCAAAAAGTACATTAAAATCAGAGCTAAAGAGTATCATAGCTTCTTCATAATACTCTTTTTCTTGTTTAAAAAATTTTAACTCATTAGAAATAGATGCCAATCTCTTTTTAGACATTATATATATCCATACTAAAAGTGAAAATAGCAATATAATACTTATCCCACTCACTAGTTCATAATTATTCATAGTTATATTCTCCATATTTTATTATCTTAATAATTTTTGAAATTCAAATACTGGTAATGGTTTAGCAAAATAATATCCTTGCATTAAGTCACAACCATAAGAGGCTAATAATTCAACCATATCTTTTGTTTCAATACCTTCAATAATCACTTTCATATCTAAATTATGACCAAGTTCTATCATTGCTCTAATAATTCGCTGATCTTCTTCTTTTGTCATGATGTTATCCACTAGACTTTTATCAATTTTTAAACTATCTGCAGGAAATTTTTTCAAATAACTAAAAGAAGTGTACCCAGTACCAAAATCATCTAGAGAAAGTCCTACGCCTAACTTCTTAAGCTCATGAAAATACTGTTCTGTTTTTGCTTCTCCAATCATGGCCATACCTTCAGTAATTTCAAACTTAATAGCTTCTGGGTAAAGTTGGTGGTAACGTAACTGTTCATTTACATGCTCTACAAATTCTCCTGTAGCTATTTCAACCATAGATACATTAATTGATACAGATATACGTTTAAATTTAAAGAGTTCCCATCTCTTTTGTTGCTTCAGTACTTCTTCTAAAATATATTTACCCAATTTAATAATAAATCCTGTTTTTTCCATTAAACCTATAAATATATCTGGAGATATCAAACCTAACTCTGAATGATTCCAACGCACAAGTGCTTCTGCTGCTACAATTTCTATACCTTTTGCATCAACAATAGGTTGATAATACACTTCAAATTCTCCATTATCTAAACCTTTTTGCATGTCATTGTATAGTTTGAGTACATCATAATCATGGTCAGTCTCGGTAGGAAGATATACAGATACCTTACCATTTCCCTCTTTCTCTGCTTGTGCTAAAGCTTTATATACATTATTTAAAAGATTTCGTGTAGGACCACTATCTGGATAAATGGCAATACCTGCAGAAACTGTTAAATGTAAGTTTTCATTTTCTATTTTATAAAATGATGCTAATTGCTCTTGAATTTCTACAACAAGATGCTCTACTATCTCAATAGATTCTATATTTGAAACTGTAAGTAAAAAGTGATTATCAAATGTATGATATGTATTGACTGTTAGTTTACTGGTTATACAGCCTAAATATTTTGAAAATCGTATAATTACATCATTGGCCTGCTCATACCCAATAATTGATCGTAGACGCGTAAAATTATCAAAACTTAAAAGAATCAATGCAATTTTATTATTTTCTAGATGTATTTTTGAAAAAAGTACTGGAATATCCTGTAGTGCCTGTAATTGATTTGGTATATTCGTTAATTTATGTTTATATCCCAAACGAGAGGTCTCTTGTACTTTAGTTAAGTCTTGTATAGTAATAATATAAAACCACTCTGCTTCTCTAGAATCCACATGCATAGTATCTATATGCAAATTAATAACAACTTCATCATCATTATTATTATCTACTTTAAAATAAGATTGGGGAAAGATAAGTGCTTTTTCACTCAACCTTGACTTTTGTGATTCTATAAACTCATTTAATTTTATCCACTCATTTTTCACCTTAACTTGTGGCATATCTTTTAATATTGTTAACTGAAAGTCTTTATTTAGAGAAAGTAATGCTCTCATCGTTTTATTGGCATAAATAATTTCATTTTTATTAGAGAGAATAAGCATACCCTCTTCAGCGATATCAAATGCTTTTTGAAATACTTTCACATTATTATTAATTGTTTCTATTAGCTTCTTTTTTTCTCTTTTTAAAGAGTACAAATGTATTCCCAAAAAAAAGAAAACTATCAATAAACCTACAATAATATATGCATCAACTCCCATATTATTTATAATCTCTATTAATTGTTCAATCAGTGTATCCATGAGGTACCTTCTAAATCATTCATTTTAATTATATCATACCTGCATTAAAGCTTGTGTTGTGATATACACACAGCTTCCACATGTGTAAACGCATCTTCTAAAACAAATTTTTGATTCACTTTTATTGCTGAAAGTTCTTCTGTTTTTCCATCTATAGAAATTTGTGCCCATCCTTTAACACACTGATTTTTAGGATTGTTCATTTCTATTTTTTGTTGTAAAAACATAAGATACTGTACTTTTTTATCTATACTAAATGTAATTGTATCTTTATATTGTTTGACCAATGATGGAATCTCTGTACTATACCGTTCTATTTTATATGCTATTAGACGTGAAAATTCATCTTTGTGACGTATAAATTTTTCTTCTATATCTATAAGTTTACGAGAAGGGGAAGAATGAAATAATATCTCTTCACTATGTTTTAATATATCTATATAAGACTGTACTAATATATTCACTCTCTCTTGATAACGATTTTCTAATATCGTTAATGTATAAAGTATCTCTTGCATATCAGGAAGTATCATCTCTATCGCCGCACTAGGTGTTGGAGCACGTAGGTCTGCTACAAAATCACTTATCATTACATCTACCTCATGTCCCACAGCAGATACTACAGGTGTTTTCATGGAGAAAATAGCATCTGCAACCACCTCTTCATTAAATGACCATAAGTCCTCTGCCGAGCCACCACCACGCCCTACTACCACAACATCTACACCCAAGGTATCTGCATAAGCTAATGACCTAGCTATCTGCTGTCCTGCTGTATCGCCCTGCACCAATGTATCTACGATAGTCACTTCTACCATAGCCCAACGCTTTTCTATGATTTTAAGCATATCATAGAGTGCTGCAGACTCTTTGGCTGTTACCAATGCTATTTTTTGTATATGTTTAGGCATAGGCTTTTTTCTTTGTGCATCAAAGTAGCCTTTTTCTTTCAGCTTCTCTTTTAGTTGCTCATAGGCAAGAGCCAAAGCCCCTTGCCCATACGGTTCTATGCGTACCGTCTGAAACTGGTACTCTCCTCTAGGTGTATAGACAGAAACTGAGCCTTCTACAACGATATGCATACCCTTCTCTATACGAAACTTCATCTTAGCCACGGAAGAACGCCACATCACACACTTAATGGAACTCTTGTCATCTTTGATGGAAAAATAAAGATGCCCTGAAGTATGGTAGGTAGCAGATGCCACTTCTCCCTCTACCATTGTATGCATAAAAGTAGCTTCTAGAAGTGATTTTATTTTGGTGTTGAGAGATGAAACACTCATCATGGATTGTGACATATCATTTCCTCTTCATAATTCATACTAAAATTAATATCACACTATGTAGGTTCGATGAAATCGAACACTTTTTGGTAATCAATTTATTTTTTGTTCGATTGTATCGAACCTACGTTTACATTATTTCTTTTGTGCTACTAGTAACGTAGAAATACCCATAGAAAAACTTTTCGTATACTTCATCTCAAATCCTGCTTCTTCTAACTCTTTAGACAACATCTCTGTGGTTAAAAACTCTTCGATAGAATCTGGCAAATATTTATACGCTTCATAATTTTTAGAGATAAACCCACCTACTCGTGGTAGTATGTTTTTCATACCAAAGTCTACAATCTTATCTATGATACCTTGTCGCTCTTGTTTGGTAAATTCTAGTATCACTACAAGCCCACCCGTTTTTAACGCACGGTTAAACTCTTGTAGTGCTTCTACTCTATCTACCACATTACGGATACCATAGCTTATAGATATCACATCAGAGCTTTCATCTTCTATTGGAAGTACTTGTGCTTTACCTTCTATAAACTCTGCAAAGTCTACTTTGCCACGTGCGACTTCAAGCATACCTACAGAGGGGTCTATGCCTACATACTTTTCTATAGAGACTCCATTTTTTTCTGCTTGTTCTCTCCAGTAGATGAGTAAATCACCTGTGCCAGTTGCTACGTCAGTGACTTGTCCTAAAGCTTTTTTACCTAGGATTTCAAAGGCTTTGTCACAGCCTTTTTTACGCCACTGTATGTCTATACCCATGCTCAGTACTCTGTTTGCTTTGTCATAGGTAGAGGCTATGTCATCAAACATATGCACTATTTTGTCTTGTTTCTCTTGTTTATCGGTTAGTTTTTCAATGCCCAATTTGCTTACTCCATATCATCATATCTACATCTTTTTTTTCAGTATGTAAAAACTGTAAATTCATAGTAGTATTATAGGTTAAAGTGTTTGCAGAAAGCTTAGGTGTCTGGTAGATGAGCATCCAATCTATCTTTTCTTTCAATGCTTCAAGCATCCCTTCTCCACCTTCAACTAAAACAAACGAAGGTTTTTCCAAGAAATCTAAGTTATTGACAACATCTACATCTCTATTTTCAATACTAAAGAGTGGTATTTCTCTGTCAAAATTATCTACTTTGCTATATATCTTCACATGAGGCGCTTTGCCCTCTGTAAATCTACAGTCAAGTGTAGGTTTGTCTACCCTTACTGTATTACCACCTATGAGCAAGGTGTCACACACTTCTCTAAGCTGATGTACATGGGTAAGCGATGACTGAGAGCTTAAATATCCTCCCCCTATACGACCATTGGTACTCTGTGCTAGTTTAAAGAGTACAAAGGCTCTGCTTTGCCATATCATGAAGGGTTCTATTAAGGCTTGGCAAGCTTCTTCTAAAATACCAATGTTGATTGTCGGGGAGAGGATTCCCCGACCTACGATATCTATACCGCCACCATGCCCTACTATGGGGTCTTTGGTTCCAATGACTACACATGACAAATCTAGCTCTGCCAATAACAATGCACATGAAGGAGTCTTACCCGTATGAGAACATGGCTCTAGCGTCACATAGATACTACACTCAGAGAAAAACTCTTGTGGTAAATCCAATAAAAATTTATGCCCAAGCTGTGAATCAAATTTATCAAAGTCTATTTTATGCCCAGAGATACTTTCATACGCACTTAGCAGTGCCAAAACCTCTGCATGTGATGTCCCAGCCTTTTGGTGTGCTTCTATGGAAAGTATCTTACCATCCTGTACTACCACTGCACCCACAGCAGGATTAGGATAGGTCAAGCCTTGATATTGCCACGCCTTGTCTAGGGCGAGTTGCATGTAGAATTCGTCTGTCATTTTTTGCCTTTGTTTGAGCTATGGGTAAAAAACTAAATAATTTACCCATAGGTATAAAGCTATGAGTAGTTTTAACTGTTTTTTACGTATAGCATATAAGCTATGTAGTAATTTTTGCATTTTTACAACATAGGTCTTGAGCTATGTCGAAATTTTTAAGTTTCTTCGACATAACTTTTTTATATACCGAAACTATTGGATTTCTTCGGTATATTATTTTTATACATAATCTCATATAGCCTTAGGTAAAAAACCATTCTCTTTAGTAAACTTAATGTAGTTTATTTTATCTTTTATATCATCAGGTATCTCTGTATTCTCTATAAGAATAACCTGCTCATTAGTAATATTATCAGCCAAATACTTATAAAATCCCTTAGCTAAATTTGATGCTACTTTATCATTCTTGTCTTCACCTGGTTTATATGGATTTAGAGGAGAATCAATTATTACCAGCCCAAATTGATAATCTTTAGTCCTTAGAAACTCTAAAATTGAGATTATAAAAACGGCATACAATATAGCTCTATATCCTTTTCCATAATCTTTACGATTTTTTTGACCTATAACAATATCTAAATTTTCTTCTGAAAAACCAATATTAGTACTATTTATATTCTCAAAATGAATACTTGTAAGAATATTTTTAATATTTGTAATAATTGGGTCTAGTAACGATGTAGTTAATTTATCATAATTTGTTTCTTTTTTCTTTTTCTTATTTGTATCAATAAGATTTTGAATCTTATCTCGTTCTACTACATAACTATCAAGATTATCTTTCAGTAGTTTAGTTTTAATTAGTTCTTCTTTTTTATCTGTATATATTTGTATGCTAGAGAGTATTTCTTTTATTTCATTATTTATTTTTTCTTCCATGTTTTGAACTATTGTCTCTAATTCTAACTCTAAACTTTGAATATTAATTTCTATGCTACTTTTATCTTGAATAAATATATGCTCACTCTTTTCTACTTCAGTTAAAAGTTTAGATGTTTTACTTATTTCACTTTCAGTTGCTAAAATCAATTTTTCTATATCAGTACTTTCTAGGATAGTACTATCACAAACAGGACAAGAAGCTTTTTCAGCAGGAAACATACCCCCTACTTCTATATTTGCTTTCAATCTAGCGATATCACTTTCATATTGTTTTTTTAAAATAGAGCTTCTCTTTAATATTTCATCAAGATTAATCCAAGATTTTTTATCATTATCTATTTTTTTTACAAGTTCGTTTTTTTCAGTATTTAATTGATTTAATTCCTCAGACAAAGAAACTTCTTTATTTTTAAATTCAGATATAGTTGTATTTAATTTTTCTATTTGTTCATCTATTTCTTTATAATCTACTTCTTTGAATTGTTCATTTATTTGACTAATCAATTCTTTATAAAGTTCTATTTTACCTGTTTTATTTTGAATTTCGTTTGGCTTTAAAGCAACAATAATATCACTATCATCTATTCCAGTTAATAAAAGTTTAAATATATTTTCATAAAATGTTTTTTCAGGATATTGTTCTGAAGTAAGTAAAGATTTTTCTGTAATAATACGTACTTCATCAACCAAAAACAATCTTTTTAATTGTTGAAAATATAAATTCCTTGTCTCTCCATTAGCTTTTTTTCTTATTTTCTTCTTTGATAAATTTAATATGTCTAATAAAAAATCTGAAATGCTTTCACTACTTGTTCCATTTTGACATATATACTCAAAAGTTTTATTATCTATTAAGTTTGTTACTTTAAAGTCTCCACCTAATAATGCTCGTTCTAATTTAAATTTTTGTCCTTTTAAAGTTACAATATATAGATATATCATATTAAATTTTTTAGCTTCGGGTATCTCTTTAGGACGATCTTTTTTACCAAGCATATAATCAATACATTGAAATATAAAAGTCTTCCCCGTATCAGAAGGACCATAAATAACATTCAAGCCTTTTTTAAATTCAATAGAGACAGGCTCAATACTATCGCCTAAAAGCTCCAACTTTTCTATAATAAATCCATATTTATTCATCTATTAATCCTATTGTACAATATGGGTTTTCAGTTCCCCATTTATTTTTATTATCAATTACAAAACTATTTAAATCATCAAAATTATATGTCTTAAATTTAGCATAAACCCAATTTGTATTTTTTTTAAGTCTTACTGTATATTCTTCTTCAAGATTTACTAAAAAAGGAGAAGTACTTTCACTTGCCTTATATTCTATTCCTCTTTCTGAGTATTCAACATCTATTAAACCTCTTGATAATAGGAGTTTTGTAGAGTTTCTTATTAATTCTCTTTTTACTGATAGTTCACCATATCTATTTGGCACATCAGCATGTAGACTCTCATCTCCACCTATATCTTTTGTATGCAAGATAAAATAATCATAATAATTTATCGTTTCAATATCAAAACTTTTTGGATAAATGGCTTCTAATATTATCATTATTCTAAGCCCCATTTCTAATTCATTATTAAAAACTTTTATTCTTTTACTCATCTTCTTCTACCCATGTTAATTTTTCATCATTCACCAAATGATGACATAAACCTTTTTTATCTATAGTCTGACAAGCATCTTTTAGGGGATTTGATTCAATTGGTATTTTACCTGCTTCACTTTCAATAGCAAGTACTTTTTCATACCCATCATCAAACTCTTTTCTTGATTGACTTGAAACCCCATCATAAATATTTTCTTTTAAATTTTCAAATATACCATCAGGTAAACTATCCCTATTTAGCATTCTTAATTCTTCTGCTTTATAGAAGCTTTTTCGTGCATCTTCAAAATGCCCTTTATATGATGCTGACGATATATCATCTACATTTAAAATTTCATTAGTTGAATTTGTATTGTAAGACTTTACAAGTTGGTCTATATATCTTAAATCTTCTATTTCACTTGGAATACTTACCGTAGGTCTTGGTGGTAAAGAACCTCCAAACCTAACTAGATACTTTTCATGTATTTTATATTCTTCAATAATAACTTTTGGAGCAATACTGTCAAATATAGAGAAATCAAATACGTTAAGATAATGTAATAAATCATTTTCTAATATAATTTCTTCTGTTTTGGTAATATTATTCTTACAATATGTATCCCAATTATTTTTAAGTTCTACTTTTAAAGTAGATGCGTTTTGTAATAACTTATTTAAACTTGTTCCAATTCCTTGAGGGGCAGCAAAATAATATTTTTTAGGAATTGGATATTCGGATTTAAATGTGTAATATATAATTTTTCCAAATTCTACCCAAATATCAGAAGGTCTTAGAGGATGATCATAGTGTTTACACTGATAACAATCCCATGTATAATTTGGATTGTCTTTAGGCTCAGTCACATAGGCAACTATATCTCTACCCATATCTCCTGCACCAGCAAGTCGTTCTGTTTTTATATAAGTGCTACCTTTTAAATCAAGCCACTCTTCTGTGAATTTTTCCCAATCATCAGCAGACATAAGCTTTAATCTATCAATCGGACTAACATATGCACCTTGTGATATTTGTTGTGCTGTTATATTATTCACTCTGAAACCCCAACTCCAAAATATCCCTCCCAATCTCAGCCTTCAATACTAATACTCTCCGCACTGAGGAGAGTATTGGAGTAGTGCAAATAGTGTCTGCACTTTTGATATTAATATAAAATTGATGGGTAGTAGCTACTTGGTTAGACATACACAATACTCCATAGAGAAATTAATTGTATATATTGTACCCTAAAAGAAAAAAAGTTTAAATGGAAAAATAAGAAAGAATGAGTGTGAGATGATAGACCTTAGTCTACCACTCAAAATAAGTTTTACAAGTATTAAGGTCGCTATACTCGTAGGTTTCTTCACCTGCTTTGGTTTCTACTGTTACAGACTTGTTATCGGCAGATATGAGTGTGCCTTTGAGTTTGTTACCGTCACCTAGTTTGAACTTTACTTTTTCACCAATGGCATTTTGAAAATGCACAGGCTTAGTCAGTTTACGCTCTATGCCAGGAGAAGATATCTCGAGTCTATAGGCTTGGCTCATAGGTGGATTTACATCCAAAAAAGGAGAAAGTTCATGAGAAATAGTTGCACATAAATCTAGATTTACACCACCTACTTTAGTCACCAATACACGGTAGATAGTCTCATCAAACTCTGTGACTATTTCAGTGTCATATAATGCTGCACCATTGGCTTCAATGATTTTAGCTATTTGTGTCTCAAGACTCATCTGTATTCTCCTCACCTTTCTTACGCGCTGCTATCTGCTTAAACAAATTTTCCATTTTACTTTGATGTTCTGGTTG
>Ga0256828_1001299_pt1 | contig 15738 bp, 15 predicted proteins | sample CV88metaG_FD_185993 | JGI IMG/M metagenome (GOLD analysis project Ga0256828, IMG submission 185993) | Hydrothermal vent microbial communities from East Pacific Rise, Pacific Ocean - CV88 | ecosystem: Environmental > Aquatic > Marine > Hydrothermal vents | place: Pacific Ocean: East Pacific Rise...
ATCATTCATTTGGTGTTGGAAAAAAGAAAAATAAGCGAAGAAAACAACTTGTACTTTTAGGTACCCAACTCAAAACAGAAATAGCCAAACTGGACAGAGATATAAAAAGAGTGACGCTTTACCATAAAAACTCTTTAGAAAGCATAGAGGCGTTAACACGTTTTAGTAATGGTTTTGGTCAGAAAATGCACATGTTAGAGGACAGTGTTAAACATAATAAATGCAACAGCTATCTAAAGAAAATATATTTGGTTATGGATGAAGTTAATAAATCGACCAAAGAGTTAGACAACAAAAGTTTGCTAATGGAAAGCTCTGTAGAAAAATATAGAAGTTTACTCAAGCGAATACCACGTTATCATGAGCTAAATGATAACAAGTATCTTGAGTATAAGAAGAAGTAACTACTCCAGCTCTGCGAGTTGTGGGGCGTATTTTTCCTCTATGCTGTCTAGAGCTTCAGAGGCTACTTCTAGACGTTCGAAGAGTTCGTCTACTTCATTTTGAAGCTTACCTACATTTTGTGAAGCTTCTATCATGGCTGGGTTGTCACCAGCATTTGACGCTTCTATGAGCTTTTCATTTTCTACTTCGAGTTGCTCTTCTAGTTCCATGATTTTTTCTTCACAAAATTCCAGCTCTTTTTTATGGGGTGCATTCTCTTTACTTCTAGCAACCGTTAGTTCTTTTTTTCGTTTTTTACGCTCTTTGTTGTCTATTTTTGGTTTTGATTTTTTTGAATCGAGACTTGGCTCGGCTCCTACGGACTCTTCTTCCCATCCGATTTTTTCTAGGAACTCATTATAACTTCCGTCAAAATATTCTGCTCCACCTTTATGAAAAATAATCAAAGCATCAGCCAAACGTCGTAAAAGCATCTCTGAGTGGGTAACCATAATGGTTGAGCCTTTAAACTCCTCTATGGCTGTACAGAGTGAGTCGATGGAGTACATATCTAGGTGGTTGGTAGGTTCATCAAGTAGTAGTAGGTTGGACTCGGTAGCGATAATTTTCCCCAACATTACACGGCTTCGCTCTCCACCTGAAAGTACCGATATTTTTTTATCGGCTAGTTCACCTGAAAACATCATGGTACCACAGATGCTTCGGGTTTCGGCAATTCCTAGCTTTAAGCTTACAGATGCGATTTCATCTATAATGGTAGCAGAAGTGTTGAGTCGTTCTATGTTGGTCTGTCCGAAGTGTGCCATGCTTGTAGAGGGGTGAAACTTTAGCTCTCCACCCTGTTGAGGCAGTTCTCCTGCTATGTAGTTGAGTAGGGTTGATTTACCCTTACCATTTTTACCTATGATGGCTAAGGTTTTTCCATTTTCTAAAACAAAAGAGAGGTTCTCAAAGAGCTTTTCATCTTCTTTGTAACCAAAAGATAAGTTCTCAGCCCGTAGGTTTATTTTAGCTGGAGTCTCTTTGTAGTTAAATTTGAAGGCTAGGTTGCTTTCGCTTTCTAGGCTTTCCATGTCGTCCATTTTGTCCAAGATTTTCTGTTTTGACTGAGCCAAGGCAGCCGTAGAAGCACGGGCTTTGTTTTTGGCGACGAACTCCTCTAACTCTTTACGTTTTTTCTCTTGGTTTTGTCGGGTTTTTTCATAGGTCTCATCGCTTAGGGCTAGGGTTTCATCATACTTCTTGGTATCACCTTGAATCATATGAAGCATTTTTCTTTGTATTCCCATGGTATGGGTAGTGACAGCATCCATAAACTCACGGTCGTGGGTTATGAGAATTACTTCGCCATCAAAGGTTCTAATGAATTGTTTTAACCAACGCAAGGAGAGTAGGTCAAGGTAGTTGGTAGGCTCATCGAGTAGAAGCATGTTGGGTTCAGTGGCTAGAAGCTTGGCAAGGTTTATACGAATCTGATACCCACCTGAAAAGCTTAGAGGGTCTTTTTCTAAATCTTCTGTTGTAAAGCCTAGACCAAAGAGAATCTTCTCTATTTTATAAAAGTTGTACTGCTCCTCTTCACTTAAAACCAATGAACACTCTTCTCTAACAGTAGGCTCTGTAAAAACCAAGTGCTGTTTGAGTGTGCCTATTTTATAGTTTTTAGGAATACTTACATCACCAGAGTCATGACTCTCTTCATCTAAAATGATTTTAAATAGGGTCGATTTACCTGAACCATTACGTCCTATGAGTCCTATTTTTTGGTTAGAATTCATTTTAAGGTTAAGGTTTTTAAAGAGTGTTTGTCCACCAAAGCTCTTGCTTAGATTTGTTAGTTGTATCATTGTGTTCCATTTATGAAAATATTGGTAACATTATAGCAAATAATTTCTCTACATTTTTTTACTATAATGCTTTTTAACAATAAGAATAATATAGTTAGATACTATATTAATTATAAGGATAAATAATGAAAAAAACTAAATTGCTTTTACTTATGTTGCTGATGAGTTTTACTTCCCTTTATGCTACTGACTATACAGTAGATACAAAAGCCTCTATGGTGACATTTAAAATACGCCATGCCTTTGTAGCAAAAGTAGAAGGTAAGTTTAATGAATTCTCAGGAAGCTACAACTACGATGAGAACTCAAGTACCTTTAGCTCTTTTGTAGGTGAAGTAAAAACAGCTTCTGTCAATACGGATGATAAGTATAGAGACAAGCACTTAAAAGAGAAAGTTTTTGAAGTAGAGCAGTATCCTAGCATGAAATTAGAGTTGATTAAACAAGATGGAAATACTTTCTTGACCAACTTAACCATTAAAAGTATAACAAAAGAGGTACCCATGACCATCTCTTTGGTGGCAGATGTTAAAAACATGTTTATACTCTCTGGAAAAATTAAACGTAAAGATTTTAATTTGAACTTTTCAGACAGTTCCAAAATAGGAGACATGAGTGTTGGAAACGAGGTAGAGATAAATATTCTCTTTACGGGAGAGTAAGATAGGTTTATGATAACCTATCTCTAAAATCTTCATAACCAAACTCTTTAACCACCTCTATAGAACCATCTAGTCGTTTAATGGCTATAGAGGGTAGAGGTACTCCGTTAAAAGTGGTGGCTTTTACCATGGTGTAGTGCATCTGGTCTTCAAATATCACTTTGTCTCCTATGCTTAGTGGCTCATCAAAAGAGTAGTCTCCCATGACATCCCCAGCCAAGCAAGTATTACCAGCGAGTCTATAGGTATGTGCTTTTTTACCTGCTTCATCAGCCCCTTCTACCTCTGCTCTGTAAGGCATAATGATGGTATCGGGCATGTGAGCTTCTGCTGAGGTGTCCAGTATGGCGATGTCCATACCATTATGTATGATGTCCAGTACAGAAGTAACCAGTGTTCCCGTCTCCCAACCCACGGCTTCCCCAGGTTCTAGGTAAATTTGTAGCTGAGGGTAGCGTTTTTGAAAATCCTTTATAATATGTATAAGTTTTTCTTTGTCGTACCCTTTACGGGTAATGTGATGACCCCCACCAAAGTTGACCCATTTGAGCTGAGGTAAAAACTCTCCAAAATTCTTTTCAAAAGCTTTTAAAACATTTTCAAGTGCCGAGGCATCTTGCTCACAGAGTGCATGAAAGTGGAGACCATCAATTTCACTGTTAAGTAATCTACCAAAATTATCTCTATCAAGAGCTTCTCGGGTTGTTCCCAAACGAGAGTAGAGACCACAAGGATTGTATAGTTCTACGGGTGATTCTGAATACTCAGGGTTGATCCTAAGCCCCAAAGATATGTTTGGGTTATATGACTTTGCTAAAGCTGAAAAGCGTTTGAACTGTTCAGGAGAGTTAAAAACCAAATGATGAGAAATTTTAGCAATGGCTTCTATATCTTCCTCTTTAAAAGCAGGACTGTAGGTATGTAGCTCTTTTTTAAACTTTTCATCGCTGAGTAGTGCTTCATGGAGCCCTGAAGCACAACAGCCATCTAAATATTTTGAAACCATAGGAAAACTTTGCCAAAGAGCGTAACCTTTTAGAGCTAGGAGTATCTTTACTCCCGTTTGCTCTTTTATATAGCTAAGGTTTTTTAAGTTATTCTCTAGAAGCTTTTCATCAAGTAACCAGCAAGGTGTTGGCATTAGTCCTCTTTAAGTGTAATAACTTTGTCTATGTTCTGAAAAATAGCTTCAACTCTCTCTTGCCAAAGCTGACCAAACTCTTTTTTCTCTTCTGCTGAGGCAAGACCTTGCATAAGTTTTCCCATAAGCTCTTGCATTTTTGGATTACCTGCTACAGAGCTATGGTCATAGCTAACGGTTACACTTTTGTTGTTGTCTAAACGCGTAAACTTTACAGCTCCATCTATGTCAGCATTGAAGTGCATGAGGTCGTGTCGTGCAAATTTACCATTAAGACCTTTAAATCCACTAAGCTCTGTGGCACCAGTTATTTGAGTAATAACATTAGAAATAACTCCCGTTACCCCTTCTTGCATATCATTTTTAATAGAAACAGAAATGTTCCCTCGTGTAGGTATTTCATCTTTATATAAAGCTTCTAAACCTTTAAGTGTTGTAAGGTATGCACCAGCCACAGTAGGGCAAGAGTGTCCAGCAGATTTAACCACATCGAGGTAAGAAAATTCGACCATTCCATTTTCAAAAGTTCCTAGGAAATCAGAGAGAGGGTCTTGTAGCTTGATGGTTGCGATTGTATTAAAAAAGTTTGGGTAATTCATTGTAAAGTCCATGTTGTTTGATTTTTTTCATTTTACTTAAAAACGATTCTATTTAAAAACGATTAAATAGAGCTTGATTTATCTCAATAGTATCTGAAAATTAATTTTATTTGTTGCTACTTGTTTTTTTATATTATAATAGAAAAGATTTTTTACGGTTGATGATAAAAAATAAATTATTGCTTGATTTATATCAATTAATCATCAGTAGATTATATGTTAGTATTAAGATGAAGTTATGATAAATCTTTGTTAATTTGAGAATTAATAAATATTTAAAAATAACAAATCGATAAAATTTAGGAGGAAATAGTATGGCTTTGAATAGAAGAGATTTTCTAAAAAGTGCAGCAGCAGCGACAGCAGCCTCTGCAGTAGGAATAGCTGTTCCATCAAATCTTGAAGCATCAGCAACTGAAGCTCAAAAAGATTGGAGATGGGATAAAGCAGCATGTAGATTCTGTGGTACGGGTTGTGGTATTATGTTGGCAACTAAAGGTGGCAAAATTGTCGCTGTTAAGGGAGATCCAGCAGCACCAGTAAACAGAGGGCTTAACTGTATTAAAGGTTACTTTAATGCTAAAATCATGTATGGGGCAGATAGACTTAAGCAACCACTTTTAAGAATGAATGATAAAGGTGAGTTTGATAAAAAGGGTAAATTTAAACCAGTAAGCTGGAAACGTGCATTTGATGAGATGGAAAAACATGCTAAAAAAGCACTTAAGGCATCAGGTCCTGAAGGTGTAGCCGTATTTGCTTCTGGTCAATATACCGTTATGGAAGGGTATGCAGCTCAAAAAATGATGAAAGCTGGTTTCCGTTCAAATGCTATCGATCCTAATGCTCGTCACTGTATGGCTTCTGCTGTTGTTGGTTTCTACCAAACATTTGGTATAGATGAACCATCAGGGTGTTATGATGATATTGAAATTACCGATACCATCGTTACTTGGGGTTCAAACATGGCAGAGATGCACCCAATTTTATGGTCACGTGTTTCTGACAGAAAACTATCTAATCCTGATAAAGTAAAAATTGTTAACATTCAAACTTATACACATAGAACATGTGATATTGGTGATATTAACATTATTTTCTCTCCAAACACAGACCTTGCACTATGGAACTATATTGCACATGAAATTGTCTTTAGAGACAAAAAAGGTGGTGGTAAAGAGGACATTATTGATTGGGATTTCCTTGATGAAAATATTGTTTTCACAGCTGGTCCTGCGAATATCGGTTACGGTATGAGAAGAAAAGGTGAGAAATCTTTAGTTGATGGTAAGTACACAGCCAAAGAGATGGAAACAATTTCTAAAGAGATGGAAAAAACAGTTTCTGCAAAAGAGGGTCCTGCTCTTGAGCCATTTGGTTACAAAGAGGGTGATACCATGAAAAACACCCCAGGTACACTTAAGCACTGGCATATTTCATTTGAAGATTACAAAAAATCTTTAGAGCCATATACCCTTGATTATACTGCTAAAATTGTAAAAGGTGACCCAAATGAGTCTATTGAAGATTTCAAAAAGAAACTTCAAGCCTTAGCTGACCTTTACATTGAGAAAGATAGAAAAGTAGTTTCATTCTGGACAATGGGTATGAACCAACATACACGTGGTACTTGGGTAAACACACTTTCGTACAATGTTCACTTTATGCTTAACAAACAAGCCCTTCCAGGAAATGGTGCGTTCTCATTAACAGGTCAACCTTCAGCGTGTGGTACTGCTAGAGAAGTTGGTACATTCTGTCACAGACTTCCAGCAGATATGATGGTTAAAAACCCTAAACATAGAGCTAAAGCTGAAAAAGTATGGGGACTTCCAGCTGGTACATTGAACCCAGTCGGTAACCAACATATTATGAAAATTCACAGAGATATCGAAGATGGTGTTGTTAAGTTTGCATGGGTTAACGTATGTAATGCTTACCAAGATTCAGCATCTGCTTCTCACTGGATTAAAGCTGCTAGAGAGATGGACAACTTTATTGTTACTTCTGATGGGTACCCTGGTATTTCAGCGAAAGTTTCTGACCTTGTTCTTCCTTCTGCGATGATTTATGAAAAATGGGGTGCTTACGGAAATGCTGAGAGACGTACACAACACTGGAGACAACAAGTTCTTCCTGTAGGTGACGCAATGTCAGACACATGGCAATGGGTTGAGTTTGCAAAAAGATTTACTGTTAAAGACCTTTGGGGTGAGCAACCACTAAGAGGTAAAAACAAAGATGGTTCTCCTAAAAAGCTTCCAAATGTTATTGCAGATGCTCTTAAAATGGGATACAAAGAAGATACAACAATGTATGATATTTTATTTGCTAACGATAAAGCAAAATCATACAAAATTGCTATGGATAAGTTCCCTCAAAAAGGTTACGATAACTCTGAGTGTAATGGTGATAGCAGAAATGTTAAAGGATCTGATGGAGAAGTATTTAAAGGGTATGGATTTATGCTTCATGAGTACCTCTTTGAAGAGTATGCATCATTTGGTAGAGGTCATGGACATGACTTGGCACCGTTTGAAGTTTATCATAAAGTACGTGGACTTAAATGGCCAGTTGTTGATGGTAAAGAGACTCAGTGGAGATTTAACGTTAAGTATGACCCATATGCAGCAAAAGCTGTTAAAGAGAGTGGAAGTAAGTCAACTCACGCATTCTATGGTAAATTGGCGAAAAACCTTTTACAAGGTAACTTAACTGGTCCAGATAAGTCTAAAGGTAAAAAAGCACTTAAAAATAAAGCTAAGATTTTTGCTAGACCATACATGGATCCACCAGAAATGCCAGATGAAACTTACGATACATGGTTATGTACAGGTAGGGTTCTTGAACATTGGCACTCAGGTACAATGACCATGAGAGTTCCAGAGCTATTTAGAGCTGTTCCAGAAGCACTCTGTTATATGCACCCTAAAGATGCGAAAGCAAAAGGTCTTAAACGAGGCGAGTTAGCATGGGTTGCATCAAGAAGAGGTAAAGTAAAAGCAAGAGTTGAGACAAGAGGAAGAAACAGACCACCACAAGGATTGGTATTTGTTCCATGGTTCGATGAAAAAGTATTTATTAACAAAGTATGTCTTGATGCTACTTGTCCAATGTCTAAACAGACAGATTACAAAAAATGTGCTGTCAGCATAACTAAGGCATAAGTCAATGGCTAACTCCGACAACAACAGACGAAAGTTTATGGCAACGACTCTTCAAAGCGTAGGTCTTACAGCTCTTGGTGGATTGTTGTGGAGTGGTTATAGTGATGAGGTAAAGGCCTCACCATTGGTACTTAGACCACCAGGTGCCTTGCCAGAGAATGATTTTCTCAAAGCGTGTATCAAGTGTGGACTTTGTGCTGAGGCGTGTGTCAACCGAGACAGTAACAAAAACAAAGATGGTAGCAAACGTGCAGGAACTTTACAAATGGCAAAAGGTGGTGACCATAAATTAATTGGTACGCCATTCTTCATACCAACAGAGGTTCCTTGTTTTATGTGTGATGACATTCCTTGTGTTCCCGTCTGTCCCTCTGGTGCTTTAGATATGCCAAGCCTTTTGAATAAAGAAAAAGAACTTGACATTAATAAAGCTCGAATGGGTCTAGCCGTGGTACATAAAGAATCATGTATTGCTTTTTGGGGAATTCAGTGTGATGCGTGTTATCGTGCTTGTCCTATTCAAGGTGAAGCGATTACCATTGAACATCAGAAAAATGAACGAACAGGAAAACATGCATTTTTGCTTCCTATTGTTCACTCTGATGTTTGTACGGGTTGTGGACTTTGTGAACAAGCTTGTGTTACTGAAAAACCAGCTATTTTTGTGCTTCCTATAGAACACTCTACAGGAAGAGCAGGTGACCACTATGTGAAAGGTTGGGATAAAAAAGATCAAGAGCGTGTGGGTAATGCAAAAGAGATACATACCAAAGATGAACGAAGTGAAAAAGAAGCAGCTGATTATCTTAATATGGGGGTAGATTACTAATGAAAAATATAAAATATCTACTGCTTAGAAGAGCGACTCAGTTTATTATTCTTTTTTTATACTTTGGAGCAAATGCTTATGGTTGGCATATGTTAGAAGGTACTTTTGGTGCTTCTAGACTTTTTGGTTTTATTCCTTTGGCTGACCCTTATACGGTAGTTCAAGTATTGGCATCAGGTTTTGTGCTGGGTGCAGATGTTCTTTTAGGTGCGTTAATTATTACTATTTTCTATATGGTAGTTGGAGGAAGAGCATTTTGTTCATGGGTTTGTCCTATTAATATGGTAACAGACTTAGCGAACTGGCTTCGACGAAAACTTAAGTTGGATAAAGAGGAAGTTAATTATCGCTTTTTAAAACGACGTACACGATACTGGATTATGGTACTTGGAATTATTGTCTCAGCTGTGGTGGGTATTGCTGCTTTTGAAGTATTAAGCCCTATTACCATTATGCAAAGAGGAATAGTCTTTGGATTTGGTGCAGGTATTTCGGTGATTATAGCTATTTTCCTTTTTGACCTTTTTGGGGTTAGAAATGGATGGTGTGGACACTTGTGTCCTTTAGGTGCTGCCTACTCACTAATTGGTTCAAAAAGTTTGATTAGAGTGGAACATAACCATGAAAACTGTACAAATTGTATGGATTGTAAGGTTGTTTGCCCTGAAAATCAAGTTTTGTTTATGATAAATAAAGAGAGTATCTCTGTTACAGATGGCGAGTGTACCAACTGTGGTCGCTGTGTCGATGTCTGTAACGATGATGCTTTAAAATTTAGTATTCGTTCTTTTACTAAAAAATAATAATGAAGGAGAAAAAATGATTAAAGTATTAAAAGTATTAACTTTAGGTTCACTACTTGCTTCATCTGCACTCTATGCTGCTAACACAGCAGCCTGTGCTGGATGTCATGGAAAAAGTTTTGAAAACAAGGCTATGGGGAAATCTAAAATTGTTAAAGATATGTCTAAAGAGGAGATTGTAGCAGCACTCAAGGGTTATAAAGATGGCTCTTATGGTGGTCCAATGAAAGGTATAATGAAGGGGCAAGTTGCTTCTTTATCAGACGCTGATATGGCTGCGATTGCTGATTCTATTAAAGGTGGAAGTTCTACCAATAAAGCAGAAGCAAAAGTAAATGCTGTTGAGAAAAAAGAGGGAGCAAAAGCTGTAGCTGAAACAGCAGAGTTTACTAAAGATGCTAAGGCTGATGAATCTAAAAAACTTCTTGATATCAATGCCAATATGAGAGATGCAAAAAGACTTGAAAAAGAGGACTTAGGAAACAAAAAAGTAGTTTCTGAATTAACTCTAGGTCTTAGACAGACAGATTTGTACTCGGAAAAAGCTGATACAAATCCTGTAAAAACAGATTACTCAAGACCAGCTCCTGGACAATCTACAAGATTTGAAAGAGCTTATGTAAATGCTCCACCAATGATTCCTCACTCAGTTGATGGATTGTTGCCGATTAAACAAGACAACAATCAGTGTCTTGGTTGTCATATGCCAGAGTCTGCAAAAGCAATGGGTGCAACACCGATTCCTCAGTCTCACTTTACAAACTATAGACCAACTACTGTTTATAAAGATGGTGAGTTGGTTAAAGAGGGTAAAAAAGTTGGTATTCAATCAGGTGATGCTCTTGGAAATGTAGGTGATATTAAATTGGCTAAAGTTAAAAAACTTGACCATTTATATCAAGGTAGATTTAACTGTACTCAATGTCATGCTCCTCAATCTAAAACAGATACAGTGGTGGGTAATACATTTGAATCAGATGGTCTAACAGACAAGCTTAAAGGTCACTCAACTCTTGCAGATGCAATGAATGAAGGTGTGGATATTAAATAATGGCAAATCGAAGAGAGTTTTTTAAATCTTTTGTAAAACCATTACACAGTAACGAGCAAGAGGAGTCTCCTCTTCTCGTTCGTCCACCTTATGGTAGCAGTGAGTCTACTTTTCAGAGTGAGTGTCCAAGTTGCCAAAGCAAAGCTTGTGTCGCTTCTTGTGATGAGAAGATTATCGTCATATTAGACGATGGTACGCCGACTTTAGATTTTTCTAAAAATGGTTGTACCTTTTGTGATGAGTGTGCCAATGTTTGTGAAGCAGATGTACTTTCATTAGAAAACAGTGAGACTACAGAGAAGTTAAATGCGATGTTTCGTATCAATTTAGAGGCTTGTGTGGCACATCATGGGGTTATATGTAACTCATGTAAGGAGCCTTGTATAGACGATGCGATACTCTTCAATGGTATGTTTAATCCTATTATTGATGAAGATAAATGTACAGGCTGTGGTTTTTGTATGGCACGTTGTCCTACCCAAGCCATAAGTTTTAGAGTATTAGAACTGTAGGGTATGGCTTTAGCCTACCGTCAAAATGAATTTTTTTAGTTAAAAAAGTTCATTTTTTATTATAAAGGAAGAAAATGAGTTTAGCAACCAAATATCCAAAACTGTTCGATAAATTAGAAGACAAAGAGGTGGAGTTACGTCATCTTTTAAATATAGACCATAACTATGAAGATTTTGATTCTGAAGAGTATGAGTTTGACTTTGAAGAGTACAACTATGTTATTTATATTGCAGAACCTATTCAAAATGCTTTAGGTGAAGCCAAAATGGAAGAGTTTATGGTGAAACTTCATGATAAAGATGCTTTTATAAACTTTTTAGCAACAGAAAAAGACCTGTATGGTGTAAAGAGTGATTTAGAAGAAAAGGAGATAGGCACACTCATACTTGACTTGGTTGAGGAGTTGGTGTGAGAGGGTTAAGCCTTTTAGCTCTATTAACTGTTTGCTCTTGGTCTCTAACTGAGTTGTCACCTATTGATAGTATCGAGATAAATGGTACAGCTAAAGACATGGTTTTATCGGGTGAGCAGTTGGTGATTGCTACCGATATGGGTCATATAGAGATTTATAATACCCAAGATAACAATAAAACAAATGAGATATCTATCCCTAATGTTAAAGATTTTATGGGTGATGAAATTCCAGCTAGAGTACTAAGTACTGATACAATCGGAGAGAAGTATTTACTCTTGAGTGACAGTGGAAAGGGTGGGTACTCTGACCTTTATATTTATGACAATAACTTGACGCAACTGCTTTCGGCTCAAGATAAAGTTGCCATTATTAAAGCACGTTTTATTGATGAAAACCATATTCTCTTGGGTTTTTTGAGTAATGAAGTGGCACTCTATGACATTAAGAGTAAAAAAGAGAAATATCGTGTACAACTGAGCGAGTCTAAGTTTTCAGACTTTGCACTCAATGAAGATAAATCACAAGTGGTTTTTGCATGTGAGAGTGGAGTTTTGAGTCTGGTTGATGTACAGAGTGGAAAGCTTATACGAGAGCTTAAAGGTCAAAATGTGGACAATGTCTACAGAGTGGACTTTAAAAATGGAATTATTTCTGGAGCTGGTCAAGACCAAAGAGGGTCGATTTATAATGCTAAGAGTGGAAAAGGTGAGTATATAAAAGGGCATTTTCTTATCTACTCTACAGCACTAAGTCCTTCGGCTTCAAAGGTTATTTTTACCATGGATGAGCAGAACAATCTCTCGCTTTATAATACCATGACAAAAAGTAAAATAGCCTTGCTTAAAGGGCAAAAGAGTACACTTAATGTTATACTTTTTAAAAATGAAAACATCATCTACTCAGCGAGTGATGATAACACCATAATGGTGTGGGATTTAAACAAATAAAGGAGAAAAAATGAATGTTTCAAGTATTGTAGTTCAAGCGATGTCAGAGCATATAGATGGATTGGTAGAGCACTTTAAGAGTGAAGATTATGTTGACTATTATGTGCATGACAAAGAGAAAGGTAAGATTATTGTAACCGTAGAGGGTGCAGGGGTTGAAGAGGAGATTGAAAAGCTTATTAAGATTCAGCAGACTCCAAATGTGATGGCAGCAGATATGATGATGACTTACCAAGAAGAGCTAGATGAAGAACGTGCAAAGCTAGAGTTTGCAGACCCTGTTCCAGCGATGTTAAATGATGATACTCTTGAGGCAAGAGATATTGTTTACAATGGTGATTTGAAAAAACGTTTCTAGAGAATGTTTTTAAGAGAACTTAGGTTATACTAATTTACATTAAAAAAAACAAGGATAAACAATATGGATTTTACAGAATTATTAAAGATGGGTGCAAGTGCAATACAAGGCAACAGTGACGATGCAACAACAGGTTTAGATACAGATGCTATTTCAAATGCATTAGGTAACTTACTTGGTGGTGGAGCAGATGGTGGACTGGACTTAAGTTCGTTGGTTTCTGGTTTATCTGAAAATGGTTTAGGTGGTATCGTAGGTTCATGGTTGGGTTCAGGTGAAAATGAAGCTATTTCTATGGATTCTATAACTGATCTTCTTGGTTCTGATAAAATTTCTGAGTTTGCTTCAAGCCTTGGTCTTTCTGAAGACTCTGCTAAAGGTGCTTTGGCTGATGCTTTACCAAATGTGGTAGATAAAGCTACTCAAGGTGAAGGGTCTATTTTAGATGACATGTTGGCTCAAGTTGGTGGTGCTGAAGGTGCCATGGGTATGCTAGGAAAAATGTTTAGATAGTTTTTCGCGTAGGGTACGGCTTTAGCCTACCGTCAAATTGAACTCTTTGAGTTTAAAAGGTTTGATTTATTATAAACTTGGTTGAAACGGTAGGCTAAAGCCGTACCCTACAGCCAAATTTATAACAGTTACCTCATAGGAGACCAATTTTAATGCGTTCTCTTTCTCTTATTTTTTTACTTACACTCTCTCTTTTTTCAACCGAACTTAAAATTGCTTCATATAATGTAGAAAACCTTTTTGACATGGTCAACAATGGAACAGAATATGATGAGTACAAACCCAAAAAACATAACTGGACACGTACAACGCTTAATAAAAAGCTTTTAAATATTTCAGAAGTTATCTGTGATGTCAACGCAGACATGATAGGTTTACAAGAGATAGAAAATGAAAACACATTAAAACGCTTACAAAGCTCTTTACGTTCTGCTGGATGTTTTTATAAGTACTCAGCCATTACACATAAAAAACACTCTGCCATTCAAGTGGCATTTCTCTCTAAACTTCCTATCATCAATGCAAAAGAGATAGAGGTGAATAAAAAGTTAAAATATAGAAATATTTTAGAAGTAAAAGTGATGATAGAGCATAGACCTCTCTATCTTTTTGTGAATCACTGGACATCTAAACGCTCAGCAGAGAGTAAACGAATGTTATCAGCAAAGGTATTGAAAAAACGTTTAAAGAGTTTGCCTAAAGGGAGAGACTATATTTTACTTGGTGATTTTAACTCGGACTATAATGAGTACAAACATATGGAAGTAAAACATAACGATACGCAGGGAAAAACAGGCATCAATAATATTTTAGAAACAGTTGTTGCTCATAGATTGGTTCATAAAAAAGATATAAATTTAAAGCGTAATCTTCACTATAATTTGTGGCTAGAGCTTCCAAATTTTCAACGTTGGAGTCATAACTATTATGGAAAAAAACAAGCTTTAGATTCTATAATTTTACCCAGTAGTATGTTTGATGGAAAAGGTATAGACTATGTTAATAATAGTTTCAAAGTTTTTAAGCCCTCCTATTTGTTTCATAAAAAAGGCTACATAAATAGATGGCAATTTAAGAGAAAACGACATGTTGGTAAAGGTTATTCAGACCATTTGCCTATTGTGGCTACTTTTTCTACAAAAGCGTTTCTCTCTTCTAGTTCGAGTATGCTTAGAAAAGATGTAAAAATAGAAAAGCTATATAAAAATAAATTGGACGCGTCTGTTTTATTAAAAAATATAAAAGTAATTTTTAAATCTTCTTATCATGCCATTGTAAAGCAGTCGAAAAATGGAAGAGCCATATTTGTGTATGGTGCAGATGGTTTAGAGCAGGGCAAAGCTTATGACATTTTGGTTAAAGAGAGCAAAGTTTATCATGGACTTCATGAGATTGTTAACTTTTCAATAGTCAATTCTTATGGAAAAAGAGCTATAGATAAGCTATTTTACAAAGGCAATTTGGACTTTTCCAATAGAAAGCTAGAGAATGAAGTTTTTAGAAATATAAATGGAGTTTATAGAAATAACAGTTTTTACATAGAGGGCAAAGCCTATAAAATATATTTTAAAAAGAAGAGTTTTAGACCGAAAAATGGTTCAAAACTAAAGTTACATAGAGTGCAAATAGGATATTATGATGCCATGCAACTGGTCGTCTGGGATGCAAAAGATTTTACCATAGTGGAGTAAAAAATGGAAAATTATTATTTAGAGATATTGACATTTCATATTTTGTCAGTATTGTCATGGATGGCACTTCTTTTTTATATGCCAAGACTTTTTGTTTATCATCAAGAGAATAAAGATAAGAAAGATTTTACCGATGTGGTTAAAATACAAGAGTACAAAATCTACAAGGTCATTGGTGCTCCAGCCATGTGGGCAACCATTATCTCTGGTATAACACTTATAAGCATTCATCCCTATCTTTTAAATGAAGCATGGATGATAGCCAAACTCTTCGTTTTATCGCTCATGATTGCTTACTCATTTAGTTTGGAGTACTTTAGAAAAATTTTAGAAAAAGATGAATGTATAAGAAGTGGTCAGTTTTTCAGAGCCTACAACGAAGTCCCAACACTCTTAGCCATACTCATCGTAACTTTCGTTATAACAAAGTCTGTTCCTGTTTATTTTGCTATAGGGATAACACTCTTTTTTGGCTTCATTATTTATAAGATTTTGACTAAAAAAGTAGACTAATCATGCTGGGTTAAAGGCTCTTTGGTTATACTAAATAAGTTAGAAAAACATCACAAATGTGAAAACTTTGTGATTAAGTTTCACTTAAGAAACGAAATTTTTCACCCCATTCAACAAAACCCCGAGATTTCGGGCTTTGTAAAAATGAGATTTTTAACATTTCACTGTTTTTTACGGACTAAGTTTCGCTTAAGAAAACAAAAGCCCGAAGTTACGGCTTCGGTAGCTATTACAACCTGACCCGATTTAGAGGGGATTGAAACTTGGTTTATTTCGTGATATCT
>Ga0256828_1001300_pt1 | contig 15738 bp, 15 predicted proteins | sample CV88metaG_FD_185993 | JGI IMG/M metagenome (GOLD analysis project Ga0256828, IMG submission 185993) | Hydrothermal vent microbial communities from East Pacific Rise, Pacific Ocean - CV88 | ecosystem: Environmental > Aquatic > Marine > Hydrothermal vents | place: Pacific Ocean: East Pacific Rise...
TTTTAATAGAAGATGATTTTCTAAAGGAACGGAACTGTTTTGAAATTTATAGAGTTCGCCCTCAAATGATGATGAGGAGAGTTTGGAAGCGTTATGACGAGCTATAAGCTCGTCAATAACCATAAAACCGATATTATGACGTGTTTTTTCATAGTCGTCTCCAGGATTACCCAGTCCGACTATGAGCATAATTACTTAGCTTTAATGATACTTAGTACAGATACACGATCAGCATCTGTAAAAGTTACACCAGCTGGTGCTTCGATGTCACGGATAAGTTTAGAATCCCCTAAATCCATCTCAGTTACATCAATAACGATCGTTTTTGGAAGATCTTCGATTTTTGCTTTAACACGTAAACGTCTTTTTGCAATATTTACAAGACCTTTGTTTTTGAGACCAATTGCTTCACCAACAGCTTCTACAGGAACCATAAAGTGTGTAACAACACCAGGTTGTGCCACCATAAGATCAACGTGTAAAAGTTTACCAGTTACTGGATGAGACTCATATGATTGAACCACAACATTCATTTCTTTATCCCCAACTTTTACTGGGAATGCTAATGTATCTTTGTTGCGCACAGTACGGATATATTCATTCTCTTTAAATGCTGCATTAACATTCTCGAGCCCTTTTCCGTAAATATTTGCAATTAGATAACCATCGCGGCGTAAAGCTTTTGTAGCTTGTTTGCCAGTACTCTCTCTAACTATACCTTCTAACATATGAAGTCCTTAATTTTAAAATGGGCGCAATTATACCTATTTTTGATTTAAAGTTACTTTAAGTCAAAAATATCATCATCAGTAGTTATTTCAGCTCTATTAAGTGAATCATTATCTGTATTTGGGTTACTTGTTATCTTACCAGTTGTCAATCCTGAGATTTTCAATTCAAGGTCAGATGGACTTGTTGCATTTTCTAAAGCTTGATCTTTTGATATGACTTTTTCATTATAAAGATCAAAAATAGCTTGGTCAAAACTTTGTGATTTATAATGTTCTTTTCCAGCCTCAATTGTATCACGAATCTCATAATCACGATTTTCCATAATCAATTTTTCAATAGTTGGAGTCCGTACAAGAATTTCTAATGCAGCTCTACGACTACCATCTATTGCTGGTACAAGTCTTTGTGAGATTACACCTTGCAATACCCCTGCCAATGAGAGTCTAACCCTATTTTGTTCTTCTGTTGGAAACTGTGCAATAATACGGTTGATCGTCTCTTTTGCATCGACAGTATGGAGCGTTGAAAAAACCAAATGTCCGGTGTCTGCTGCATGCAATGCCAAGTTAATCGTTTCACGGTCACGCATCTCCCCAACCAAAATAATATCCGGATCCTCACGCAATGCCGCACGAAGTGCTGTACCAAATGAAAGTGTATCCTGCCCAACGGAACGCTGATTAATGATACAACCTCTATCTTTATGAACAAATTCTATCGGATCTTCAATAGTAATAATATGTTTTTTCTTATTGAGATTAATTTCATTAATTAAAGTTGCAAGAGTAGTTGATTTACCAGAACCGGTAACTCCTGTAACCAGAACAAGCCCTCTCTCCTTATATGCAAAACTTTTGACAACTTCAGGAAGATGAAGTTCTTCAAAAGATGGAATTTTAACTGGAATAACACGAAATACAGCAGAAACACCATCCATCTGAAAAAAGATATTTACACGAAAACGATTATTTTCATCAAAAGGATAAACGAGATCAAGCTCTTTTTTTTCAACAAACTCTCCAAAGCGTCCTTTTAAAAGCTCTTTTGCAAAAGTAAGTGCATCCTCTTTTGCAAAAATTCCTCCGGAGAATTGAACAATTTTTCCGTTAATACGTGCACGGATTACAGAATTTGCTTTAATATGAAGATCTGATCCACCTACTTCTATCATCTTTTTAAGATGTATACGCACCTTTTTTAATTGTTCAAACGTTAATTTACTAACATCTACCTCAACTCTCATAAAGCCTCCAATATCTCTTGAAATGCATCTTTAAATGCGATAAGCCCGTCATCTATCTGTTTTTGTAAAATATCATCAAGATCAATTCCAGCTGATTGTATTTTTTTCATATGTTCTTGTATGAGCTTTTGTTCTATTGGAAGAGCTTTTTCTTTTTTTGCATCTGCATGAAAAGCTTTAATTGTATCGATGGGTGCTGTATTTATCGAGTTATATGCTAAAAGTTTTTCAACATAATAGTATGCGGCAAGAGAGTTGTCTTTTACTCCGGTACTTGCAAAAAGGGCTCTACATCTATCAACTCCCATTGCTTCTATAGCATCATAAATCGTTGCAGAATTATAAATACCTGTTAAGGAGGTCTCAATATTATTTTCCAAAAGTATCTTATCTATCGCTCGATCAATACGAGAAACAAAAATACTAATGACAGTATCTACACTCTTCCCATATTTAGCTGCTCCTCGTTTAAAAGCCCGAGCACATTCTATAGCCTGTGATTTTTTAAAGATCAGTGTAGCATTGACAGGAATTCCTTGTGCTGTCAAAGCTTCCATAGCTTCATATCCAGCACTGGTTGCCGGTACTTTTATCATTACATTTTGTCTATTTATGGCACTAAAGAGTCTTTTCCCTTCAGCAATCGTCGCATCAGCATCATCACAATAAAAAGGATCCACTTCTATACTTACATAACCATCATCACCTGCATCATAAAGCGGCCGTAATATGTCTGCTGCTTTACTAATATCAAAGATCGCAACTGCCTCATATTTCTCTTTTGCACTGATATCACCCAGTGATTCTAACTGACTTTGATATGCATCAGAATTCAAAATAGCATTTTTAAAAATAGCTGGATTTGAAGTTGCCCCATTAATAATTTTTTTCTCAATTAGCACCTTGAACTCATTATCAAGATACTCTCTTTGTATAAAATCAGCCCACAATGAAAACTTCAAATCTTCTATATACATCTCTTCTCACTTCTAATAATTTTAGCTCTATTATAACCCAAGAACTCTTAAGCTAATTTTTTAGGGACAACAATTGTAAAGATGGCTCCTTCTTGAGTACTTTGTACCTCTATTTTTGTATGAAACTGTTTTTGCATGATCATCTGTGACATATAAAGTCCCAATCCTGTTCCATTTTTTCCTTTTGTACTAAAATATGGTTCAAAAATCGAGTCAATATGCTCATCATCTATACCACCTGCATTATCCGCTATAGAAATCACAACTTCTTTCTCACGATTAAATAGATTAATTGTCACCTTTGGCTCTTGAATATCTCTTTCAATAAGCTCATCAACTGCATTATTGATAATATTCAACAAGACCTGTATAATCTCATTGGCATAAGTATCTACAATAAGAGCTTCTTTGGGATAAAAACTAATCTCTACTTCTGTCTTTTTAAGTCTTGGCCTTACAAAGTCTATGGATTTGTTTATCAATTCATTTATATCAATTGCAGACAACTCTTTATCTGGTCTAAAATAGGTTTGAAAATCATCTATAGTTTCCGAAAGATAAACTACAGTATTACTTATATTTTCTAGTGCCTTATCAATTTCTTGCTCTTCTAACTTCTCACCAAGAAGCTTTTTAACCTGCAAATTTGATATACTCAGTGTAACAGTAGAGAGTGGTTGTCTCCACTGATGCGCGATCATACTGATCATCTCACCCATAACAGCCTGTTTTGACTGCATTGTTAACATTTTATCTTTTTGTGTTAACTCTTCAACTTTTTTAGAAAGTATCTTCTCCTGCGTATATATAATCGCTGCAGCTTCATCCATCTTCACTTTATAGAAATAGACGATAATACTAACAATACTCAAAACAAAAGAGAGATAAAAAAGTTGAAAAAATGTATATTGTGTTTCAAAAAACGGTTGAAAAGGTGCTATTAGAAGCATAGAGATCAAAAAGACAAACCAAGGGATTGCATACTTCTCATTTTTAAAATATAAAATAATTATAGGATAGCTAAAATACCAGGTATGTTTCATATCCGCAGCAGAACTTACATAAATTAACAATATAAGTAAAAAAGTAAACTGTGCAGTCACAACGATAGAGACAAAATCATACAACTCTTTTGATCTTCTTAACAAATACCATAGTAATGTATTCATTAAAAAAAGAGAGAATTCAAAAATAGCAAGATGATTATACCCTTTGTATATATTTAAAAGAGTACCATATAAAACTGCAGTGGATGAGAGAACAATGGCAATGTTCATCATTTGAAACTTATTTTTCAAATAACGTTCATCATCATTAAAATCCCAGCCACTTATAAAAAAATCTTTTGCTAACATTATTTTTCTCTCTTATGGCAGATAAATTTTATCTAGCAATTCTTGATACTCCAAAGAAGCATCACTATCCAAAGTGATACCACCACCACTTTTATAAATATACGTATCTTTCGCTTTTTCTATAAAACGTATCATCACGCCACTATCAAAATTTTTACCGTCAAATAGACCAAAAACTCCACTAAAAAATTTTCGTTCATAACTTTCAACATTTTCTATTATACCCAAAGTTGATCTTTTTGGAGCACCACTTATGCTACCAGCCGGTAAAAGTGCTTTTAAAATATCTCCTAGATTTTCTTGCCAGGCTTCTTGCAAAACACCACTTATATGTGAGCTTACTTGTAAAAGTTCCTTCTCTCCGGCATTAATCTTTTGAACATAACGAAATTTTTCAACCTTTACATCCTTTGCAACGATAGAAAGATCATTTCTTAAAAGATCAACGATCATCACATGTTCTGCCATCTCTTTTTCATTTGCCAAAATCTTTTCTTTTGCATTTTTTATAGAGGCATCAATGGTTCCTTTCATAGGAAAGGTATGGATCATATTATCTTTTATTTGAACAAATTTTTCAGGAGAGAAACAGACAAATTCATCTTTGTAACGCAATTTATAATGTGCATTCGCAAGATTATAGATCTCACCTAATGAAAGTGCACTTTTAATAGGTGTTGCCTGTGTAAGGTTTAAAATATAAGTCTCACCTGCTTTTATCTTCTCAATAACGACATCGAATTTTTTTTTATACGTAAAAAAATCAAGAGGAGACTTTTTTAAAACATGTTTATGCTCTTTATAAATATATTCTTGAGAAATACAATACTCTATGTCATGTTCATGGAGTACATCAAGAGGTATAACTTCAATATGTTCAGCTTTAAAATCACTAATAAAAAGAAAAGCAATCCCCTCTTTTGCTAAAGTGTTTACTTTTTCAAAATTCATTGAACACTTAAACAATCAACTTCTTGAGAATTGCCATTCTAATATTAACCCCGTTTGTAACCTGCTGTAAAACCTTACAACGTTCATCTTCAAGCATCACATCAGTTATATCAATATTTCTATGTACGGGACCGGGATGAAGGAGTACGATATCCCTCTTACCAACCAACTCTTCAGTAATACAAAAATCACTTGCGTAATCTTTGAGACTTGCATAACTTTGAGAGGAGTGTCTTTCTGTTTGTGTACGCAGACTCATAATTGCGTCAACTTCATCAATTATTTCAGGTAAGTAATGTGTTGTACGCAATGAAGTCTTTGGTAGAAAATGTGGTGGAGCAACTAAAATAACTTCCATTCCAAAACGAGTAAGCAATTCTATATTTGAGTTCGCCACACGAGAATTTTTAATATCACCGACAATTGCTATCTTTTTACCTTGTACATCCCCAAAATGATCTTTAAGAGTATATAGATCAAGTAGGGCTTGTGACGGATGTGCGTGAGCCCCGTCACCAGCATTTAAAATAGCAGCTTTAGTATGATTTGATAGTATCTTTGGGACACCTGCATTTTGATGACGTACTATGATTGCGTGAGGGCCCATTGCATCAAGATTCATTGCAGTATCTACAAGTGTTTCCCCTTTTTTTGTAGAGCTTTTTGCAACATCAAGATGTACTATCTCAGCACCTAAACGTTTTGCAGCAATCTCAAAAGAGCTTTTTGTTCGTGTAGAATTTTCAAAGAAAAGCGTAATTATAAGTTTATCTTGTAAAATTCGCTCAAATCTCCCATCACTAAAACGTTTTGCATCTGCTAGAAGTGCTTCAATCTCTTGTGTTGTAAAATCATCTGTTCGTATTAAATGCTGCATCTACACACTCTCTTTTTTAGGTCTGATTATACAATAGTTCATATATGATTTTTATAAATTTACAACCCTTACAGCTTCAAATGAGGCTAAAATCTCATCAGCTATAGCTGAAATATCATTCCCTACTTGAAAAACTTTCTGTACTTTTTTAAGAAAATATGGCTCACTTAATTTTGCAAAGTTCTCATTGCCTCCTCGACAGTTAAAAGCAGTAACGGTTGTAATGTTTTTATTCTCTAAAGCCATTTGACTTAGCAGTGTATCGTTAATACATCCTAAATTACAGTGTGTTACCAAAAGAGCATTCGCAGAGAAAAAACCTATAAGATCTATAATCGTAAAACTGTAATCCACAGGTACCATCAATCCACCAGCACCTTCAATAAGTAAAATATCACACCGTTTTTCCATATTCTCTATTGAATTCTGTAAAATTTCAAAATCAAGCATTTCTCCACCAGAAGCAATATAAGGAGCAGCAGGAAGTTCATAAGAAATAGGTACAATATCCTCGACACTTAAATCAACACATTCAGGATTAAGCTCTTTAAGATGTTTTAAAAGCACATCTCCATCAGGGTATACACCATCCACAACACCTGTTTCAATAAGCTTTAAAACACCAACCTGCATACCACGAGCAGCATATTCATGCATTAACTGAATTGTTGTGTAAGTTTTACCAACATCTGTATTTGTTGCTGTAATAAAAATTCGTTTTTTCATAATACTATTTATACTCCACTCTGTCTCGCCCATTCTCTTTTGCGCTGTATAAAGCCTCATCACACCTTTGAACAATTGAGTGGTATGAATCACTATAACTTACTGTTGTTATTCCTAAACTAATAGTTATGGGGATAGAAGTTCCTTTGTATGAAAAAGTATTTTCTTTCACCACTTTATTGATTTTCATAGCTAGTTTTAAAGCCCCGCTTGCATTTGTGTTTGGCAAAAGAATCAAGAACTCTTCTCCTCCAAATCGACCACAAATATCTGATTTTCGTAATGAACTTTTTACTAAAAAAGACAACTCTTTTAAAATAAAATCTCCAGCAAGATGTCCGTGAGTATCATTGACCTTCTTAAAAAAATCAATATCAAACATCATCACAGAAAATTTCTCTTTTTTGTAACGAACAAAGGTTTGCAGTGCCTGTTCAATAAAAATTTCGATCTCTTTTTTAAGATAACACTTCGTTAAGCTATCAAAAAGAATCTCTTTTTTACTCAGTAAAATATTTTTAATTGTATCTATGTTCTGAATAGTAAAGACAATATCATCATCAAATCTATGTTGTACAAAAAGATAACATACACCATTATATTCGAACTCCCCTATAAGTGGACATATCTGATCTCCAAAAAACTCTTCTAAAAAAAGAGTGAAATCATTAAGGGACGTAACCTTCATAAAATTAAAATTTTCATTAAATTGAGTACTTTTAACCTGTAAGCTTTTTGCATCTATCAATATATAAGCATCAAAAACATAAAGTATTTTTATCAATCTTTAGTATCCAAAATAGTTTTAAGTGCTGTTTTTGTTGTAGGGAAAGTTTTAATCTCACCCAATGAAATATTTAAGTGTGTCAAACTTTTGGCTATATTCTTTGTTATACCTGTCAACATAGGTGTTGCACCCATGAAATGTATAGCACTATTTAACTTCATTATCTGATTTGTCACTTCTGAGTTAATATCAAAAATCGCACCAATATCAATAATAACATAGTTGCTTTCTTTTTTTTCTAAATAATCCAGTACCTTATCAATAATCTTCAAAACTCTATCAGAATCCAATGTCCCTACGATACTTACCATAAATACGCCATCCCACAACTCACTCAAAGGTGCTTCCCTTTGTTCCAGCTCATAACTTGACTGTTGTTTGGACTCACTACTTTTTTGATGCTCTCTTAACATTAAAGAAGATGTTAAACTTTCAAAAAATGCTGTTAGCGAAGAAACATTTTCAAGAGTGAACAAAGAAGCTTTATTCATAGCTTTTAAAAGTGGAAATTTAAGATAACAACTATATACAGAATCTTTAAAATGAAAAAAGTTTTCTGTGCCTATCGTCTCTTGTAATTTTGTCAAGAACAACAACATAGCGTGTGTTTCATCACTCTTTAGATCTAACTGTACCTCTAAACACTCTTCAAAAAAACCTAAGAAATCATCATAATATCGATATGCTTCATCTTTTTGCTCATCATTAAAGTACTCTAACCAGTGCTGAATTAACTCTTCACTTTGATTTGATACAATATCTTTTAATGTTATATAAAACTCTTGGCTCATTTTTATTCCTTTTAACTTTTAATTACAACTATAGAGCTATCATCAAATTGTGATGTTGCAAAATGCCACATAACCAATGCTATAAAATATGAAGAGTAGTGTCCCATAATTTTATTTTTAAAGCATTCCATTCTCTGATTTTGCATGCCATCTGTCGTTATCATACAAAATTCTTCCCCCTGCAGTGTATATTGCACCCTCTCAACACTTGAAAACACTTCTCCAATTATACCACTTTTCAATGTTTTAAGAAGAAGATGTTCATCTGTTTTTAACCATACAGACAAGTCACCAACACCACATAAAGTAATATGATTTTTGACAACTTCAGCAATCAGACATACAGCTCCACGCATCTGCTTTTCTTGTAACTTTTGATGTATTTGCTTAAAAAACTCATCTATAACAATACATGATAGTTTTAATGCATAAAAAGTTTTTTCTATAAGCATAGCTGTCTGACGAGATTTTTTACTATGCCCTGCAGCATCTCCAAAAAGTAAAAATTTTCCCTTCTTTGCAAAGAAATCACCATTATTTATCTCATTGATATATGGTTTTGAGAAATAGACTATATTTTCCTGTAGCTCTTTTGGTTTTAAAAGAATTACAGTTCCATGAAAGTTTTTTTCTGATGTAGAAAATATTTCAAAATCATAAAGATCATTTGTACTAAGCTGGTATAATCCAAGTCCCAATGAATTTTCCATACTGCTGTAACCTTTTTGTAAAGAGAGAGAAACATTGTCTATCCCCCTACCATAATCAGTAATAGCCAATAGATAATATTCATTTGATTCTAGAAGTAGTGCCTTACCACCATTCGTATGCTTTATAAGATTTGTAGCAAGCTCCATAAAAGCTAGTATAAAAAAACTTTTATCTCTAAATTTTTTATCATCAAAATGACTTTGTAATGTTCGCTTTGCATAGATTATATCTGCATTGTGACCTATTAAGAACTCTTCTACAATTTTCATAGGAGATAGCCTAACTCATTTTCTATATGATGCGAAAGTTTTTCATTTCTAACCGTTGTTTCTATAACAATTTCTATATGAAACTCATTTTTACACTCTTGGATAATATCTTGTAATTTATACGATATATAATCAGCCCTTTGACCTATAAACAAAAGTGCAAATTTATCAGCATGAATGCGTGCAAAATAAGCATCTTTATGCTGTGGCTCACGCATGATGTGTAGATAATGAAAAGCTTTTTGAAATTTTTTTGTTATTTGAATAAGTAAGTTATCTCCTTTTTTTAGGCCATATAATTTATTATACTCTTTAAAATGTCTTATATTTATAAGTGTAAGCACTACTTTATACTCATAGTCAGATGATTTTCGTAAAATAGCAAGAAGTCCATCACGGTTTAAAGCTTTTGTAAGCGGATCTAAAAAGAAAAAATTATTTCGTAACTCTTCTAATGCATCAAACTTAATAGCTGTTATATTCTCTTTTGCTATACCATGCTTTCGAATCATTTTGACAAAAACATCCAAAAAATATGGATCAAATTTTCCTTCTCGTTCTGTTAAAATAGATAAAGATTTTTCAAAAGATATAGAGGCTCTATAAACTCTTCTTGTAGTTAATGCATCAAAAACATCTGCAATAGCAAGTAACCTTGATTCTATAGGAATCTCTTCTGCCTTTATTCCAAGAGGATAGCCACTTCCATCGTAGTTTTCATGATGTGCAGATACAATATCGCTCAAATAACTATAGTGAGGTATAGTTTTTACTATTTTTCCACTGATGGTACTATGAAGTTTAATTAATTCAAACTCTTCACTGTCCAGTTGTCCGGGTTTAAGTAATACATTGTCAGGTATACCAATTTTTCCCACATCATGCAACAATCCAGATATATAAACATTTTTACATATCTCTTCATCCAGCTTGAGTGTCATGGCTAATATGTAGGCATAATAAGCAACTCTTTGAGAATGCCCTTGCGTGTAAGCATCACGAATCTCTGTAGCAGAAATAAGAGGAATAATTTCATCTATATTATATTTTTGAATCTTCATTTATCTACTTCTTCTGGTACGAATTAAAATCAGTATACTATGTTTGGAATTAATTATAAGCGAAGAAAGAAAAAATCATTTAAAAAACTAATAAAGTGTATAAGAAAGAAACGAAGTGCAGATACTCCCACCCTCCTCGCAAAAGCTTAAGAGGAGCATAGGAAGATCAGAATGTTATTTGTTAGTTTTCGTCTTGATTAACAATTTTGTTTGCAGAGATCCAAGGCATCATTTCACGTAATTTTACACCAGTTTGCTCAATTAATGAAGCACGTGCATTTGTACGCTCAGCATTCATACGAGGATAACCTGCTTGACCTTCTAAGATAAAGTCTTTTGCAAATCTACCATCTTGGATCTCTTTTAAGATCTCTCTCATAGCAGCTTTAGACTCATCATTGATAACACGTTTACCAGAAACATAGTCACCATACTCAGCAGTGTTAGAGATAGAGTATCTCATATCAGCAATACCACCCTCAAACATCAAGTCAACAATAAGTTTAAGTTCGTGAAGACACTCAAAGTATGCCATTTCAGGAGCATAGCCAGCTTCAGTCAATGTCTCAAAACCAGCTTGAACAAGTGAAGATACACCACCACAAAGAACAGCTTGCTCACCAAAAAGGTCAGTTTCAGTCTCATCTTTAAAAGTTGTCTCAATGATTGCAGTACGACCACCACCGATTGCAGATGCATACGAAAGTGCTAATGCTTTTGTTTCACCACTAGGATCTTGGTCAACAGCGATTAAATCAGGAATACCACCACCACGAACAAACTCACTTCTTACAGTATGTCCCGGAGCTTTTGGAGCAATCATAGTAACATTAACATCTTTACGTGGTTGAATACGACCATAGTGAATATTAAAACCGTGTCCAAATGCAATAGTTGCACCCTCTTTTAGGTTTGGCTCAATCTCATTTTTATAAATTTCTGCTTGATTTTCATCTGGTAAAAGAATCATCACTACATCAGCTTTTGCAGTAGCTTGTGCTACAGTTAAAACTTCAAAGTTTTTTGCTTCAGCTTTTTTCCAAGATGAACCACCTTCTCTTAAACCAACAACAACTTCTACACCACTGTCTCTTAGGTTTTCCGCGTGAGCATGTCCTTGAGAACCAAATCCGATCATTGCAACTACTTTGCTTTTGATTAGGTCTAAACTAGTGTCTTTGTCATAATAAACATTTAATGCCATATATTTTTCCTTAGGCTTTAGAGTTTTTTACTCTAAAAAATTTGTCGCATTATACTCAAACTTTTGTAAAACTTTTATTAGATTTAACTTATAACAGAACAAAAAACTTCTTGCTTAATCTACAACTCTGTATAATATGAAAAAACTTTGGGAAAAATCATGAAAAAATTCAACCTATTTAATGAGATTATTATTGCAGACAAACGAAAATTACTCAATGCGATCAATTCACAAAAAGAATTCGCTATCAACATAGAAGGAGAAATCATCTTTTCTCCTGTGGACAAGAAAGAGATACTTATATTTCAAACCAAATATACACCAGAAGCTACAAATGCACTAATGCAACAACAGGCACCTTCTCTAGCTACAATCTTTGGAAGTAATTATCAAATCGTTGAAGATAATAACAGAGTGTTGATCAAAGCTTTTTCAAACTGGCAAGAACTGATTAAATTAAATACACCACGAGCATCCTATGATGACACAACAGGAGATGGAGTAAGTGAATTTTCAAATACTGCACTTGAAGATATAGGCTGGAATGCCACTGAGTTTAATATCAGCTACCGTGAGCTTGTTGAAGAGTTAGAAAAAGAGTGTGATGGAACACTACTGTGCATTGAACAAGAAGAGCCGTCATACCAATTTAGTGGTCTTGGTTTTTTAGCAGATGATGAGCAAGCCAAAGAGGTTCTTTTTACTTACTGTCAGAAAAAAATTAAAAAGATGATGCAAGAAGATCCACTCTATGCAAAAAATAAACTCAATGATGATGAGCAAGAAGCCGCAAAGTTTTTTGAAGTATTATAAAACTTCGGGCTTTGGCTTTCCAAGATAATAACCTTGAATATAATCGATTCCCATAGCTTTGATCACATCATAAATCGCTTTATTATGAACAAACTCAGCTACCAATTTTTTATCTAATTTTTTAACAAAATCGACAATTGTTTCAACTATGAGATATGCACTTTTATTTGTATCTATATTTTTAATGAGTGAACCATCAATTTTTATAAAATCAGATTCAATACTCGTTAAATGTTCAAAATTTGCATAACCACTTCCAAAATCATCAATTGCAATCGCTGCGCCATGTGCATAAATATCTTGAATAAACTCTTTAACTTTTTGCTGCTGATCATATTCTTGAGTTTCTAAAATCTCTATAGTTAATTGTGAAGCTATAGAATACTCTTGAATTTTTTCAAAAAGGAACTGATATGTCTTGTCGTTCAAAATATCACTAAATGCCAAATTAATACTAAATGCAAGTCCATTTTTTGAAAAATATGAAAAGGTTTTTTCTATCATTATCTCCGTAATTTTATGATAGAGTTTAATCTTTTGACTGATCTCTAAAAAGGCAAAAGGAGCAATTACATTTCCTTTGTCATCAATCAAACGAACAAGTGCTTCATATTTGGCAACTTCTCCAGATTTTACATCAAAAATCGGCTGATAATAGGGTACTATCCTATTGTTAGCAATAGCATTCTTGATTTGATTTGCCATATTCAGATTTTTTTCATACTCTTTTACGAGTTCTAAATCTTCTTGAAAAATTGTATATGCCTTTGCACTTTTCTTTGCATTTTTTAGGGCCATATCTGCATTAATCAAACCACTTCCCTCTTTATTTATAAAAGCAGCTGAGAGTGTAATTGTGATATTTGCATAATGATTTCCTATAAGAAACTCTTCTTTTTCAACAGCTAAAAGAATCTCCTTAATTGCATTTTCTATAGCATCATACGTATGCACTATATCTTTGATAATTGCAAACTCATCAGAGGGAAGCCTAAAGACTTCTCCTCCATGTAGTTTCACTTCTGTTTTCAGAATTTTGGCTAATTTTTGTAAAACCTTATCACCAATAGAGTGTCCATAAAAATCATTAATAGCTGTAAAATCATCAATATTAAGTAAAATTATCGCTTTTCCAATGGATTCATGAAGTCTGTTAATAAGGTTCAAACGATTCGGTAAACCTGTAAGTTTATCGAAATAAGCCTGTTTATAAATATACTTGGTATTTTCTTCTACCCGTTTATTGAGGTACTCATTTAACAAAGCCAGTTCATCCGATACAACATTGGCAAGTTTGGCAATAGCATGATTTACACTCGAAGCAGTAGTTCGTTCATCATTATCCGCTTTTTCTAAAGAAAAATCTGGTAAAACTTTTTGTTCTGAAAGTGTAATAATAGTCATCGTTTCATTAAAAAGTTGATTTTTCTGCTGTGAATGAAAGAACTCTCCGTATGTAAAAAAACCACTTACAGGACCAAGCATATTAACAGCTTTTAGTTCATTTTTGATATAAATATCTAAAAAGCGTCTACGTGCCATACAAGAGTATATAAAAACAGCCTCTGGTTTATATACCAATCCTTCAGCCATTTTACTCACAGCATAATGAGAAGTATTTAAAATTTCATCTATATCACCAATACCAAAACGGACATATGTACCTTCAGAAATATTTCCGGCAAATATCAATGAACCATCATCCATCTTTCCAATAGGTGCACGCCCTATATTTACATCTTCATTCTCTAAAATAAGAGGAAATTCTATTCCAATTTGAGGTAATTTATCACTAATGTTTTTACCTAAATATTTGGCATAAATATCCACTGCTCGCATTCCATCTATTTCAAAAACACGATTTTTTACAGATTTTGTAACCTGCATCTTTTTACCAATAGGCAGCCAGTTAAATGTATAATTTGTATTAAGAGTTAAAATATCAGAATGCAAAGCAACACTTACGCTCCCATCACTGCATATACCCTCGTTATTAAAAACAAAAGTCTCACTAAGTTTACCATTATCAGCCGCCATCCCTCCAGCCACTGGAATATCTGGACAAATTATATTAAGACCATTTAAATACTCTTCACCATTAGTATGTATTCCATCGCTGAACGTTAAGAGTAATTTTGTATTTGCTTTACAAAGAGTTCTACCTACAGCTTTACCAAGTTCAAAAGCATCATAGTTACACTCGTCTTTATGAAAGAGCTTTCCTTCTAATTTAGTATGTTCAAAGAGTGTAAAAGTAACCACATTTTGAGAAGATGCAACAACACTGCTGTCAAAAATCATCCCATCTGTTGTCGTACCTAAGATATGTGCTTTTGGGAATGTATCTACAAAATATTTCTGAATTTTTTCAACATTTTCTTTATTAGACTCACCACAAAAAACTTGAATTAATACACTCTCTGTATTTAAATTCTCACCCAGTTTTAGTTGTGCTTCAAGTTCATCAAAAGTAGTAAATTTAAAAGAAAAGTTTTTCATGCAACTATTTTATAGCATCAAAACTTTTATCTAGCTAAATATCTTTCTAAAATAATCTTTGCTGAGAGTGAATCAATCCGACCATCTCGGATCTGTTTCATCTCTCCTTTCATAAGAGCTTCTGCCTCTTTTGAGCTCCCTGCTTCATCTTGAAAAACTACTTCCCCATCAAAATCCACGAGCTTCATAAAGTGTTCTATACGGCGGCGCATCTCATCTTCGCTGCTACCGCCTAAGGGAAGTCCGACAACAACAGTATCAACTTCCCACTCATCTAAAACCTTTTTTACATCACGTGAGGCTTGATTACGGTTTTTTCGTATTACCGCAGGAAGTGGTGTAACTATATCTTTATGTGCAGAGTAAGCAAGACCTATACGTTTAAGACCAAGATCGATAGCAATATACTTCACACTATTTTCCTAAACAAAAAGAGCCAAACATCTTGTCCAGCATCTCATCATTCTCAAACGGTCTTGTAATACTTGCCATCGCTTTTACGGCTTCATTGAGGTGAAATGAGAATATCTCCAGCTCCTGCATCTCCAAAGGCTCATAGGCCTCCTCTATATTTTGCATTGTCTCTTTGACAGCCGATATCTGACGCTCTGAGATGAGCATAATCTCATCGCTGAGATTATTTCTGTCCATAATATCTTGAAGTTTTGCAATAAGTGCTGAGACATCATCTTTTGAGTTTAGCTCCATATCAAACTCCAAGCCCTCCATTGCAAATTTTTGC
>Ga0256828_1001301_pt1 | contig 15717 bp, 12 predicted proteins | sample CV88metaG_FD_185993 | JGI IMG/M metagenome (GOLD analysis project Ga0256828, IMG submission 185993) | Hydrothermal vent microbial communities from East Pacific Rise, Pacific Ocean - CV88 | ecosystem: Environmental > Aquatic > Marine > Hydrothermal vents | place: Pacific Ocean: East Pacific Rise...
GTGGCAATTGGTGCTTCGATGTCAGGTGTAAGAGCAATGACTGGAACATCAGGACCTGGTATTTCACTTAAAGCGGAGAACCTTGGTCTTGCTCAAATGGCAGAAGTACCTTTGGTTGTTGTAAACGTTATGAGAGGGGGACCTTCAACTGGTCTTCCAACACGTGTGGCACAGGGTGATATTGCGCAAGCGAAAAACCCATCACATGGTGATTACAAGTCAATTGCATTATGTGCAGGGACACTTGCTGAGTGTTATACTGAAACGGTAAGAGCATTTAATCTTGCAGATAGATTTATGCAACCAGTATTTGTACTTCTAGATGCGACACTTGGTCTTATGCATGCAAAAGCAGTACTTCCTACACTTGAAGAAGTACAAGCAGGTGTTGTACCTAGAAAAACATTTGATGGTGCTCCAGAAGATTACAAACCTTATGGTGTAGCGCAAGATGAAGCGGCTGTCCTAAACCCAATGTTCCAAGGATACAGATATCACTTTACAGGACTTCACCATGATGCTATGGGATTCCCAACGGAAGAGATAGAGACTTGTAGAAAACTTATCGATAGACTTTTCAACAAAGTAGATGCACATAGAGACGAAATTGAACTTAATGAAGAATTTATGGTTGATGACGCAGATATCCTACTTATTGGCTATGGTTCAGCATCATTGGCTATTAAAGAAGCTGTAATGAGACTAAGAGAACAGGGTATTAAAGCAGGTATGTTTAGACCTATTACTGTTTGGCCAAGTCCAGAAGAGAGACTAAACGAACTTGGAAAACAGTTCAAAAATGTACTATCTATAGAATTAAATCAAGGACAATACCTAGAAGAAATTCAAAGATGTATGGGAAGAAGAGATATTCAGAAGCTTGTAAAAACAAACGGACGTCCTTTCTCACCACAAGATATTATTGATACAGTTAAGGAGGTATTTTAGTCATGGCATTTAACTACGATGGATACTTAAGAATGGAAAAAATGCCAACACTATGGTGTTGGGGTTGTGGAGACGGAATCGTCTTAAAAGCGTTTGTAAGAGCAGTAGATTCTTTAGGTTATGCTAAAGATGACGTATGTGTTGTTTCTGGTATTGGATGTTCAGGAAGATTCTCTTCTTATGTTGACTTCAACACTGTACACACTACACACGGTAGAACAATTGCATTTGCAACAGGTGTAAAACTTGCTAACCCTACTAAAAAGGTAGTGGTTGTTACTGGTGATGGTGATGCATTTGCTATTGGTGGTAACCATACAATTCATGGTGCAAGAAGAAATATTGACCTTACAATGATTGTTATTCAAAACTTTATTTATGGTTTAACGAACTCTCAAACAAGTCCAACGACACCACAAGGTATGTGGACAGTCACACAAAAGATTGGTAACATTGACCCAACTTTTGATGCTTGTAAACTTCTTATCGCTGCTGGTGCAACTTTTGTAGCGCGTGAAGCAGTAACAAAACCTAAAAAACTTGAGAAAATCATTAAACAAGCTTTAGAACACAAAGGTTTCTCTTATGTAGATGCATTGACTAACTGTCACATCAACCTTGGACGTAAGAACAAGATGGTTGCAGCAATGGATACACTTGATTGGATCGATAGTATCACCACTACGAAGAAAAAATGGGATACTCTTCCAGAAGAAGAAAAGATGAATTTACTTCCAACAGGTATTATCCATCAAGATGAAACTAAAAGAGAGTATTGTGATGCTTATCAAATGGTAATCGATGCACATCAAGGTAAAAGAGCTAAAATCACTCCAGCTGATTTTGACAAAAAGATATAAGGGAGAACACAATGAGTACTAGAACAGTAATGAGATTTACAGGTGTTGGTGGACAGGGTGTTCTTCTTGCCGGGACTATTTTTGCATCAGCTAAAATAAACCAAGGTGGATTTGGTATGAAAACTGCTACCTATACATCACAAGTACGTGGTGGGGCTACAGTGGTTGACATTCAACTTGATGACAATGAAATTTGGTATCCCTATGCCATTGATGGTCAAATTGACTTTATGCTTTCTGTTGCAGATGTTTCATATCAGCAATTTAAAGTAGGTGTACGTGAAGGTGGAACTATCGTTGTAGATCCAAACCTTGTACACCCAACAGATGAAGATAGAAAAAAATGGAATATCGTTGAGATACCTATTATTACTATTGCAAAAGAAGAAGTGAAGCTTGTACTTACTCAGTCAGTTGTTGCATTGGCGATTGCCAATACATATACGCACGCGATTGATGATAAGCTATTGGTAGATACTATGCTTGCAGCGGTTCCTGAAAGATTCCATAAACCAAATAAATTGGCATATGAGCTTGGGGTTAAATATGCTATTGAAGCGATAGAAGCAGCAGCGTAAGCTGTTTCTTTATTGCATATTTTTATAGGGGTTTGTTTAGTCATATATTGACTATCACCCCTGCCTAATAATCTACAAATCATATAACTTATCTTTTCCCTTTTATCATTCCTCTTTTTCTTTTTATTTAGAGTATAATATTCTAAAAAAGTATGCCTATGAAATACCAACAAATACTTGATGAAATCTATACTGAAATACAGCCTGAACTTATGCGTGGTAAAGTAGCAGATTATATTCCTGCTTTAGCTGAAATAGAAAAAGGTCAGTTTGCAATGACTGTGACTTTAGCTGATGGATCAGTTTATTCTGTAGGTGATAGTAAAAAACAGTTTTCTATACAAAGTATTTCTAAAGTTTTTACTTTTACGTTAGCATTAGATATCTATGCTAAGGAGCTCTATTCGAGAGTAGGGGTAGAACCTTCAGGTAATCCTTTCAACTCTTTGGTACAGTTAGAATATGAAAATGGTATTCCTCGTAATCCTTTTATTAATGCTGGAGCTATAAGTATCACTGATAGTCTTATATCACACTATAAAGATGAGTATAAAACACTTGAAGTGATTATGCAATTTATACGTGATATCTCCCATAACCCAACACTCTCTTTTGATCAAAATGTAGCCAATTCCGAGATGGAGTATGGAGATAGAAATTTGGCTCTTGCAAGGCTTATGAAAAGTTTTGGAAACTTTGATAATGATGTTTTGGGCACAGTATTGACTTATTTTAAACATTGTGCGATTATGATGAATACAGAAGAATTATCCCGTGCCATGTTGTTTTTAGCTTTTGGTGGGATGGATCCTATTTCTAAAAAAGAATACATTTCTAGTAGTAAAGCTAAACGTATTAATGCAGTGATGTTAACATGTGGACATTATGATGCTAGTGGAGAATTTGCTTTTCATGTAGGTTTGCCTGCAAAAAGTGGTGTTGGCGGTGGTATTGTAGCAATCGTTCCAGGTAAGATGGCTATTGCTGTGTGGTCACCAGCACTCAATAAATATGGAAATTCACATGCAGGAACACTTGCATTGGAAAAGTTTACTACAAAGACTGGATTGTCTATTTTTTAAAATATTATTTTTGCTTTTTTAAAAAATCTCTAACCGCATCCCAATAGAATGTATGGCTTGGGTTGTTTTCCCACAAAGCTTTTGCTCCGTGAACGCCTTCTGTTTTAGGGAGAAAGAATGTTTTTTCTGTGGAGAGTATAGCTTTATATATTTTCCACCAGTTCTTTTTTTCTGCTTTTGCTGATGTAATAAATACAGGCATAGTTAAATGATTTACATGATTTTGTATAAAATATTTCCCTTGTTTTTTATAGTATTCTCCGGGAGCAAAAGAGAGTACAGCACTTATATTTTTTGTTTTATTTGCTATATATAGGACTAAACTAGAAGAGTAAGAACTCCCCCATAGAATAAGTGTGTTATTACTGAGATATTTTTTTGCATAAAGTATAGAAGCTTCAATATCTGGTAAAGCTGATAAATATCCAGTATCAAGATGTTTTTCAAGTGCTCTCTCTGAGGTTTCATTTTCTATAAAATTAATCATATCACCACTACGCAAATCCACTGCCATTACATTAAAGCCCATATTAGTAAGCTTTGGGGCAATTTCCAAATATTCTCCTTTAGAGTAGCTGGCTTGATGGAAGAGTAAAATAAAAGGTTTACTTCTGTTATTATCTGTATAGAGATGTGCTGAAATGGTAAGTCCATCCAATGATGGGTACTCAATAGACTGGTATGGGTTAGCAATAAGTGTAAGGCTGATACTTAAGAAAATAAAGAATAATTTCATCAAATGTCCTTTTATCTATTATATCTAATTAGGAATTACTATGCTATAATTCGCTCAAGGTGAACAGGTAGTTGCTGGTGACATCTTTGTCACGAGAGGAAAGTCCGGGCTGCATGCAAAGCAGGGCTCCATCTAACAGATGGCCAGAGTAATCTGAGGGCAAGTGCAACAGAGAGTATGAAAACCATGTTCGCATGGTAAATGGTGAAACGGTGGGGTAAGAGCCCACCAGTGGTTGTGGTAACACAGCCAGCTAGGTAAACCCTTCCCGCAGCAAGAAGTATATGGTATAAGCTTTGCAAGCTGTTGACTCAGCACACATACTTCGCTTGAGCGTATTGGCAACAATACGCCTAGATAAATAACTACCCACGACAAAACCCGGCTTATCGTTCACCTTAACTCTACTAATCTTGAATTATCGTGTTTAGATATTTTAAGAGGATACTACAATATTATTTTTCATATATTGTGTCATGAGTTCCTTACTAATAGCTTTTGAGTAATAATGACCTTGTATATAGTGGCAGCCATTGGATAATAAATATTCTATTTGGGCACTATTTTCTACCCCTTCAGCAATGATAGTTAAATTTAAACTTTTTGCTAAGGCAATAATAGCTTTACTAATGGCTTTATCTTCTTCATCTCCAGGAAGGTTTTTAATAAAAGATTGATCAATTTTTAAAGTTTTAAGAGGTAATCGTTTTAAATATGTTAAAGAAGAATAACCTGTTCCAAAATCATCAATGGCAATTTTTATACCCATATTATCCAAGTTTTTTAGAATTTTAATGGATTTTGTAGGATCATGCATCATCTGGTTTTCTGTAATTTCAAGTCCAAGCCATGCAACATCAAAGTGTGTTGCATGAATAGCATCATTTAATTTTTCTAAAAAATCATTACTCATTAATTGTTTAATTGAAAGGTTTAAAGAAAGAATACCAGGGTTGAATCCTTCTTGATACCAAGTATAAATATCTGACATAGCTTGGCACATCACAAAATAATCCAATTCTCTAATAAAATTTGTTTCTTCTGCAATATGAATAAATTTTTCTGGCATAATGAGACCCATTTCTGGATGTTCCCATCGTACCAATGCTTCCATCCCTATAATACTATTATCTCGTGCATCAATTTGTGGCTGATAATAGACAGTAAACTCTTCTTTATCAATGGCTTTTCTCAGATTAATTTCCATCATTGCCTTCTCGAAGGCTAAGCGTGTCATCTCCTCAGAGTAGAATTGGTAATTATTTCGGCCTTCATCTTTTGCTTTGTACATAGCTGTATCAGCATATTTGAATAGATCACTTTGTGTTTGTGAATCTTTTGGATAAAGGCTAATACCAATACTTGCGGAAATATGCAACTCATGATTTTTAAGTACAATTTTGGGTTGGAGGCTGTCAATAATTCTTTGTGCTGTCTTTGCAATCGATTGTGATGATGTTAAATCTTGTATGAGGATAGTGAATTCATCTCCACCAAGTCGTGCAAGTGTATCTTCTTTTTTAATACATGAGGATAATCGTTTTGCTACAATTTGTAAAACTTCATCTCCATAATGGTGTCCTAATGTGTCATTGATTTGTTTGAAATTATCAAGATCAATAAAAAGTAGACCTAATTTTTCATTATGTTTATTCGCATTTGCAATAGATTGTTCTAGTCTATCTTCAAAAAGTATTCGGTTTGGTAATTTGGTCAATGCATCATGATAGGCTTGGAAGTTAAGTAGTTCTGTTTGTTGTTCTAGTTTTCGTTCTATCTCTTTTTTATGTGTAATATCTTGAGAATAACGAGTAAGTCCTATAATATTATCTTTATCATCTTTAAGTACAGAAATTGAAACATTCGTATAGATAATCTTTCCAGATTTGGTTATTTTTCTAATTTCATCATGAAAAACACTATGAATAAGAGCTTGTTGTTTCATCCATTGAAGTTTCTGTGTATCTTCGGGAAGATACAATTGCTGAATAGATTTTCCGACAATTTCTTCAGCAGTATAACCATGTATAATTGCTGCACCATGGTTCCACTGTGTGATAATATCCTCGAGATCAGTAGAAACAACAGAATCTTGAATTTGCTCGAGTATTTGAGATTGTTGTAATTGTTTTTGTTCTGCCTTAACCAATTCTGAAATATCTATATCAAAGATTATCCCTACTTCTCTATTTTGGTAAGTATGGTATTGTATATAAGATTGTACAGGGTACGTAGTGCCATCTTTTTTTGTATGTATGGTTCGATTAATAATACTTTTTTCATCTATAAGTTTTTGTTCTAAATATTGAATCTCTGTAGGAGTGATTTCTTTGCTAATATCAAGTACATTCATTTGATATATTTCATCTTTGGTATATCCAAGTTTATCTAGTGCAGCACTATTGACATAAAGATATTTATAGCTACCTTTTTCTATGATATAAATTTCATTAGAAGAATCCTCAATAATAGAGGCTAGTTCTTTATTATATTCTCTTAACTTAACTTGTTCTGTAATATCAAGAGATGTCCCAATAATAGTAATTGGTTCTCCCTTGTCATTAAAGAGCATTTTTCCATTGAGGAGTACGGTAATAATTTCACCATCTGCACGTTTAACACGAACTTCAAGGGTCTTTATGGTGCTGTCAGAAGCATCTTCCAATGTTCTGAATATTTTGGATCTATCTTCTGGAATAACCATGGAAATAAATAAATCCAATGTTGGTTGGGTCGTCTTTGGGTCAAGTTTATAGATATTAAAACTCTCTTTAGACCAAATAGCCTTTTTAGACTTCAAATCAATTTCCCAACTTCCAAAATAGCTAACTTCCTGTGCACGTTGTAAGGATTCTTTTTTTGCATGTAAAACTTGGGCTTTTTTTTCGAGAATCTGATTTTGTTCACTCATTTCTTGAGTGGTAATATTAAGTAAATGAGAGAGTGCTTTTAATGACTTCTGATAGGGGTTAAGTACAAACTTTTTTTCTTTTGAATCTTTTTTAATGGTGTATGGGGTAATGGTAGATGATTCACTTAAAGCAAGAATTGTCATTGTCTGATTAAAAAGATTTAATTGTCCATCCTTACTGTAAAATTCACCATAGGTAAAAAATCCTGAGACATTTGCAAAGGCTTGAAAGGGTTTTATTTCTTTTTCTATAAGATTTGGCATAAGACGTCTTCGTGCCATACAAGAATAGATGAAGATACTTTCAATGGGATATTTTGCAATTTCTTTTTGTAGGTGCTTAGAGTGTTCTAAAAACATTTCGGCATTCCCATAACCAAACCGAACAATATCACCTTTGTTGAAGTTTCCTGCAAAAGAAAGTGAACCATCATCATGTTTTGCTAGAACAGCACGTGCAATATGATTATTTTTATGTTGTATAATTAAAGGAAATTCAATACCTACTTCGGGAAGATTTTTAGCAATATCATCACCAAGATAGTGTTGATATATCTCATAAATAGGAATATTATCCAGTGTATACACACGATTCTTTTCTACATGCGTAATTAGCATATCTTTACCGATAGATAGTCCATTAAAATCATAATTAGTATGTAAATAGAGCTGTGACCCGTTTAATGATACCCCTACAGCGCCATGAGAAGAAATTTGATTCTGAGTAAAGACAAATGTTTGTTTAAACACAGCATTATCACCTGCCATACCCCCAGCTACTATAATATGATTATCTATCGCAGCAATACCATGAATATAATCTTCTCCATTACACAAAAGTCCATCTGTAAAAGTAATAATGGCTTGAGTCTTTTCTTCAATAAGTGCTGTACCTAGTTGATTTCCTAATGTATAAGAATCTTCATATCCTTCAATAAGTACATTTTGTAATGTCGTATGTTCAAATTGAGTGAGAGAAATAACAGTTTTTGCTGTACTTACTCTACCCGAACAAATTTCACCATCTGTGGTTGTCCCGATAATAATTGCTTTTGGTAAACAAGCATGTATTTGATCTCTAAGTGCAATAATGTCATCTTGTTTAGAAAGAGAAGTAAAAATTTGGATAAGTAAACGATGATTATCTGAAATATGATTAATCGTAAGGAAATCTTGGAATAAATTAAGAGAATTAAAATAAGTATCGTAAGTTTTCATCCTATGCAACTCCCTCAAATGACGGTGAAATATTTCAATTATATCATAAGTTTTAAGTTTACTTTCTCTCTAATATATGCATTAACGCTATTTTTGCTATAATCAGACAAAATAAAGCGTGAAAGAGAATATAATGAAGTGGTTAATAGTGCTTTCCCTGCCTTTATTGGCATGGTCAAAAGTACATTATGCAAAAGTTGAGCCCTATACATCGGTCATATTAAAATCTGCAGTGAGTGGATTAGTGAAGGATGTTGATCTAGATTTAGAAGGGACACTTGTAGATTCAAAAAGAGTGATACATTTAGATGATGCATTAGACATTGTTAACTTGGCAAACGCTAATGAAAGTATTGTTTTACTAGAGAAGATGCTTAAAATCAATCAAAATATAGCGACAAGTTTAAATGGTACGCTTAGAAGACAAGAAGGATACTATCAACGTATTTCTAAACTTTCTACAGCATCAAAAACACAAAAAGATAATGCATACAATAGTTATATATCAGCAAAAACACAATATTTGACAACGCGTGAAAAGATTATTAATTTACAAAAACAAATCCTTGATATGCATTATAAAGTATCTCAGTTGCAAGATAGTATTTCTAAAAAGTCTTTACGATTGACTAATAAATATCTCTATCAGTTTATGGTAAAAGAAGGTGATTTTGTTGCACCTGGTTCACCTCTTGCAAAAGTAGATGATGCAAGTCGTGCAAAATTAGTCCTTTTTTTAGAACCAGATGAATTAAAAAAACTAGAGCAAAAAACAATATATTTAAATGATAAAAAAACAGAATATAAAGTTAACAAAGTATGGAAAATCGCAGACGAGAAGTTCATTTCTTCTTATCGAGCAGAGATATATATTCCTGCACCTAAGGGTTCTTTTTCAGAACTAATGAAAGTAGAGATTAAATGATAAAAGGGAAGACAACAGCATGTGCTTTGGATTGTTATGATGCATGTAAAATTGTATTAGAAGAGGGGCTTGATACACTTAAAGGTGACCCCTCGCATCCTGTAGGTACTGATGCCTTGTGTACATTGCTCAATAAAAGCATACATGAAGCTGTGCGTATTGAAAGACCATTGGTTGATGGGATAGAAGTCAGTATGGATGATGCAATGGAGGCAGTTAAAAAAGCTTTTGGAAAACCCACTTCTCTACTTTGGAGAGGTTCAGGTAATATGGCTGTAATGCAGGAAGTAACCAATCTTTTTATGGAAAGAATCAATGGTACACTAACGTATGGAAGTCTCTGTGATGGTGCAGGAAATGCAGGTATAGTTGAGGGTAGGGGTGTAAATAGAACTTTACCATTAGAGCAGATAAAAGAGGCAGATACTGTAGTGGTATGGGGACGTAATGTTACAGTAACGAATGCGCACATTATGCCATTTTTAGAAGGAAAAAATATTGTAGTGATTGATCCAGTCAAAACAAGTATTGCCAAAAAAGCTGACCTTCACGTACAAGTACAGCCTCGTACAGATTATTATCTTGCTATTATGTTGGCACGTTTTATCTACATGGAAGATTCTCAAGATACGCAGTGGCTAGAAGAATTTGCACCTGAATATGAAGATTTTTATGATTTTACTCAAGAACACCGTATTAAACCTATTTTAGAGTATATTGGTACAACTTTGGGTGAAATGGGAAGAGTACTTCACTATTTACGTGAACAAAAGGTGATTTTTTTAGTAGGTACAGGTGTACAAAAATATTCCACAGGTGCTTCAACATTACATGCAATCGATTCTTTAGCAGCACTACTTGGTCTTTTTGGTAAAGAGGGATGTGGTGTACATTATTTAAGTAATTCTAAATTAGGTTTTAATAACCCTTTTGATGTTACTTGTAAAACAGTTTCTAAGGTTGTGACTAATTTTTCGGACTTTGATACCGTATTGGTACAAGGGGGCAATCCAGCAGAATCTATGCCCGACAGCTTGCGTGTATGTAAAGAACTGGAGCAAGTAGATAATCTTATCTATTTTGGTTTATATGAAAATGAAACATCTAAGCGGGCAAAGATTGTTATTCCTGCAAAGAATTTTTTTGAAAAAGAAGATGTTAGGCTTAGTTATGGACATCAATATGTGCATAAGCTCAATAAGGTGGTAGATACTAAAATAGGTATTAGTGAATATGATTTTACTCAATATTTATTTGATGCCTTTAATCTTGAGGGATTAGAGAGTGAAGATGCATATATTCAACAATGGCTAGAACAGTGTGATGAAAGAGATGGTGAGTTAATCTCTCCAGCGTATAAAGAAATACCTTATCTTGAAGGCTTTGGTGAAGATGATGAAGATGAATTTGAATTTATTGAGGATTATGATGATGATTTTATCAATACCAAACGTTTTACAAAGGTAAGAACATCGAAGAAGAACAAAGTGGAAGATGAACGTTTTTGGTTACTGACACCTAAAACAAATAAAGCATTAAACACACAGTTTAAGCGCGATACAAAAGTGCAAATTCATCCCGATAGAGGGTATGAAGAGGGTGAAATGGTAAAGTTGATTTCCAAATATGGTACTGTGACATTAGAAGTGAAGCACAATGAAGATTTAAGACTTAACTGTTTAGTTGTTACAAGTAATACTTTGGGTGTTAATAGATTAACACCCTCACTTACAAGTAATGAGGGTGAAAATGCTTGTTATCAAGAAGTAAAGATTGAAATAGAACGTATAGAAGGATAAAGAGATGAATTTAGAACAACAAGATAAACAATATGTATTGCAAACCTATGCACGGGATTATACTAACTTTGTAAAGGGTGTAGGCTCAACACTGTATGATGAAAATGGAAAAGACTATATAGACTTTGCTTCAGGCATTGGAGTGAATTCTGTAGGACATGGCAATGAAAAACTTACATCTGCTATTTGTGAACAGGCAAAAAATATTATTCATATTTCTAACTTACAGGTGATAGAACCTCAAGCGAAGTTAGCACAGAAGATAGTGGAGCTAAGTGGTTATGATATGGGTATCTTTTTTGCAAATTCTGGTGCAGAAGCAAATGAAGGGGCTATAAAAATAGCACGTAAATATGGGGAAACAAAGTTTGACAATAAACGGTATAAGGTTATCACTTTGGAACACTCGTTTCATGGACGTACGATTACAACGGTCAAAGCCACAGGTCAAGAGAGTTTTCATACGCCACATTTTTCTCCCTATCCTGATGGCTTTTCGTATGAGAAAAGTATAGATGATGTGTATAAAGCCATAGACGACGAAACGGTGGCAGTACTTATTGAACTTGTTCAAGGGGAGGGGGGTGTACAACCTTTTGATAAAGCAGAAATACAAGCTTTGGCAAAACATCTCAAGACAGAAGGTATTTTGCTCATTGTAGATGAAGTTCAAACAGGTGTGTATCGTACAGGTGAGTTTTTAGCATCAAATTTGTATGAGATAGAACCAGATATTATCACACTAGCTAAAGGTTTGGGTGGTGGTGTACCCATAGGTGCAGTGATGACCAAACATAAAAATATTTTAAGTGCAGGAGATCATGGGAGTACTTTTGGTGGTAATTATTTAAGTACGACAGCGGGTCTTGCTGTTTTAGATGTACTTGAGAATTTGTATGAAAATGGCACAATTTCGGAAGCTTTTCTTTATTTTGAAGAAAAATTAAAAAATATTGCAAGTAAGTATGATAATTTATTTGAAAAAGAAGTAGGATTGGGACTCATGAGGGGACTTCGTGCAAAAAATTCAGAGATACAGACTGTTGTAATTCAAAACAGTTTGCAAGAAGGGGTCATTATATTGAAGGCAGGACGTAATACTGTACGTTTTTTACCCTCGTTAACGATTAAGAAATCTGAAATTGATGAAGGGTTTGTGCGTTTTGAAAAAGCTATTCATACTCTGTAGTGTATTTTTTATTACATCTCTCTCTGCAGATGAGTTAAGTGATATTCTTTCTGATAATAAAAATATACTTTTTGATTACCAGTTTCAAGCAAATACAGCACAAAGTAATACACTTGAAAATTCTTGGATTAATCCTATTATTGTGCAATATCGTAAAAATTTCTCTAAACAGTTTACAAATAAGACAATACAAACAGGTAGTTTTACTGTAGGGATTGATCAGCCTATTTTTAGATCAGGGGGTATTTACTATGCGATTAAGTATGCACAAGCATTACGTGGGGCAAATGCGGTTGATATAAAGATAAAAAAACGGGAAACAATTGGTAATGCGGTCAAGCTTTTATTTGAAATGAAAAAAATAAAGCTTGAAAAAAAGAAGTTAGCATTACTGATAAAAAATGATGTAATAGATATCCGTCAAAAAAGGGAAAGTTATCATGCAGGACTTATTGATAGTAGTTTTTTAGATCAAGCGATACTCAAAAAAAATCAGGATGAGACAAAGCTTTTAGAATTAGATACGTCATTATTTGGATTAGAGCAAAACTTTTCGCTTTTAAGTGATAAAGATCCTGAAAAATTAAAGTTACCAACATTAAAGCTTATTTCTGCAGAACATTATAAAGGTGATAATCTTGAATTGGCACGAGATAAACTCCGAGCAAAAGAGAAGGGATACAATAGTAAAATCACTTGGGCAAAATATCTGCCAACGATATCTGTACAAACAAGATATACAAATGAAGACCTTAACCCTTTATTTCCTGTAGCAGGAATAAAAGAAAAATATTTTACTTATGGTTTTACTATTTCAATGCCCCTTAATATTAATATGTTTTCAGATATCGAATCGAGTAAAGTAGAACATCTTAAAGCACAAACAGAGGTGATTGAACGTAAGCATACAATAGATGAAGAGTATAAACTTGTTAAAAATAAATTAACTATTATTGATAAGAAAATAGCTTTAAGTCGTAAAGATGTGCAACTTTATCATAGACTTTATAGAACAACCAAAAATTTAGTAACAGCAGGTGAAAAAACGAAGTATGATGCACAGCTTATGCATAATTCACTTGAAGTAAGACAATTTGACCAAAAGATATATGTTATAGATAAACAAATTGAACTTTTGGAACTTTATACCAAGGTAGAAAATGCAATTTAGTGACTACATGCAAGAATGGCTTTATGGAGATAATGGATATTATAGAAATTTTAAAGCCATAGGAAAATCTGGAGACTTTTATACAGCTGTAAGTACAAGTCGTTTTTTTGGGGCAAGTATTGCGAATTATTTTTATGGTTTACTCAAAGAAGAAAAAGCAGATAGAAATGGGTGGCTTATAGAAATAGGTGCACATCAAGGTTATTTGCTTTGTGATATGATACAGTGGCTCTATACTTGTGATCCTTCGTTGGTCCAAACATTGAAATTTGGTATTGTTGAACGTCAACCAGAGGTGAGAAAAGCACAATTAAAATATATTGAAGAGCGTTTTGGAACAGATGTACATATTAGACATTTTAATGATATATCAGAGGTAGAAGCAGCATATGCTTTTGTGGTTGCCAATGAGATATTTGATGCCTTTCCTTGCGAACTCTTAAAAGATAAGAAAATTGCTACAGTCAATAAACATACGATTACTTGGAAAAATGCCCCTAGCCAAATGCTATCATGGGCAAATAAGCATCATTTGAATCAAGGGGAAGTTGCTGTAGGTTATGAAGCCTTTGCCAAACATATGGCTACAGGGATTCAAAAATGTGACTTTGTCTCTTTTGACTATGGTGAAAAGTATGTACGTAATGATTTCTCTATCCGTGTCTATAGAAAACATGAAACATATCCATTGTTTGATGAAGATTTACTGTTAGCAGAGTCCTATCAAAAAGATGATATTACGTATGATGTGAATTTTGGACATGTGGGTGAAGTTTTTGTTGAAGCAGGTTTTGAAGAAGTAGTGTATGAGACACAAGCACGTGCGTTAATACGATTTGGAATTATAGAGATACTTGAGGCCTTTTCGAAACAGACTAGCCAAGCAAATTATGCAAGAGAAGCAGATAAAATAAAAACACTGATATCACCCACGATGATGGGTGATAGGTTTAAGATGATACATTTTAGAAAATAAGTTTTTTATTGTTTCATTGCCTTAAGCATAGTACAACGTTTTATTGAAGCTGCTTCCGAACCAAACATTTGTGTATATTTTTCAAATTTATCTGCACCAATCATTGCAATACACTCGGCTTTATCCATACTTGAGCTTGTACTTGTTGTTGCTTGTGCTACTTTGATAGGTTTTTTCTTTTTTTCTCCTGGATACATGTACCCAGAAGAATAGTTATTATCTTCTACTTTTTTAAGTTTTACATTCTTTTTAGGTGCTTTAGGCATTGCTGATTGTCTAACTTTTGCTTTTGCTTTTGCATCAATCTTTGCCTGCAATGCATCAATTTGTGCTTGCTGTTGTTGTATAAGTAGTGCTTGTCTCGCATTTTTATTTTGTAGTTGTATATTTTGTGTTCTTGAAGCACATCCTGTAAAAACAACCAATGCAATAGCTGTAGTTAACCATAATTTCATAAATATCCTTTGTATGTAATGAGAGTATTGTAATACAATCTTAGAATTATTGCAATACTATTGTTAGAGTGAGATAATCACAAGCTATAAAGATAAAAAATATAGCAATATCATGCTGTATTTATAGCGACAACGGCAATAGCAAATCCACCATCATGACTAATAGATAGAGATGAATCGATTATATTATGTCTTTTCTGTGCTTTTGATGTTAAAATAAAGTAGGGTGCTCCACGATGGTTTTTGCTAATGATAATATCTTGAAATGTCAATTCACTACATATCCCACACCCTAAAGCTTTTGCAATAGCTTCTTTTGCAGCCCATAAACCAGCCAAGGAAGCGATTGTTTTTGCTCTATATATCTCTTCGTCTAAGAGGTATTTTTTTTTGAATGTATCCCCATACTTGTTGATGAGTTTTTCTATACGTGTTATTTGTATAATATCTGTTCCTATTCTCATAAAACTATTATAACCATTACATCCATTCAACTACTTTAGAAACTTCATCGGCAACAAAACATTTTATATTTGTTTGTTCTATCGGTTTATTTGGTATGACAGCTTTGCTGAATCCTTGTGTCTCAATCTCTTTGAGTCGTTGTGTCAGTCCTAGGACTTCACGAATTTCACCTGTAAGACTTACCTCTCCTAAAAAAAGTGTTTCTGCACTTAATTCCCTATCTCTATAGGAGCTGAGTATTGCTGCAATAATAGCGAGATCTGCAGAAGGTTCATTGACTTTAATACCTCCAGAGATATTGATGAATACATCATACGTACCAAGAGGTAAATCAAGTTTTTTTTCTAAGAGTGCCAATAACATACCAAGGCGGTTATTGTCAAATCCAGTTGAGCTTCTTTTTG
>Ga0256828_1001302_pt1 | contig 15707 bp, 19 predicted proteins | sample CV88metaG_FD_185993 | JGI IMG/M metagenome (GOLD analysis project Ga0256828, IMG submission 185993) | Hydrothermal vent microbial communities from East Pacific Rise, Pacific Ocean - CV88 | ecosystem: Environmental > Aquatic > Marine > Hydrothermal vents | place: Pacific Ocean: East Pacific Rise...
ATCGAAAAGCTAAATAAAGCTATTGATAAAATAGCTGATGATAAAGGTAAAAATTTCGTACATAAACAATACCTTAAAATGAAATCAAGCAACATGACTAACTCGAGAGCTCTTATTACTGGTGCGTATTTAACGGCTGTTTTAGATTACGCTAAAACGACTAAGTATGCATTACAGTACGCTAACGAGCAAGCTAAAATGTATTCTGTTTCAGAACTATAGTATTAACTACTAGCCAATAGGCTAGTGGTTATCTTTTATTTATGATATATATGAGAAGATTATTAAGGATTAATATGTTATTAATAAAAGATTTATTATTAGGATATACTTTAGATATACACATTAGTCAAATGGATGACGCGGTAGCTGGTTTACGTAAGAATGAACATTCTGTATTATTCGTAATATCTAGTGTATATGCTAATTTAACAGAAGAAGAAGCAGAGGCTATAACAGATGATGATGTAGATTATACTCCAGATGAAATGGTTAATAAAGAGTATATGGTTTATAATGTTGATACCGAGGATGAAATATTTGAGTTAATACAACTTATAGAGAAATATAAAGAACATAAGGGTATAACTTTTAAACATGATTATTTTATTCTTTATACTGAGGAAGATCATAAAGTAAGTAAATTTAACATGTAGCTACTAGACATATGTCTAGTAGTGTTGTTTATTGACTAATAAAAGGATATGGTATGAATATTGATAAAAAGAATATAAGTATATTATTAAAATATGGTATACAGTTATTAGAAACAGAAAATATAAATAGCGATATAATTAAAGTAAAATCATTTATTTTTAATACATTTGTGTTTAGTAGAGTTAGTTTATTAGGTAATACATTTATATCTAAGGATAATAATGTTTTTATAATAGCTAATAATATTAATGACCAAAATGATATTGAAAAACTAAAAAAAGAATTATGTATCAAATTAACCAAGGAAAGATGTTTATGACTACTACAAGTTTTTTAGGTAACCTTAGGAATATTAAAGATAAAAAAGTTTATTCTATTATGCGATATACCCCTAAACAAATAGAAAAATACTTAGATGGTGTTATTATTGAATTATCACCTAGTAAGAAGTTATTTAAAGATAGAAAAGAGAATAGTATTTCTGATAAAGAATATAAGGAAAGATACTTTAAAGAATTAGATAAGATTTCTAAGAAGAAGATACGTTTATTAGTTAAGGATAAAACTTTAGTATGCGGGTGTAATATAGGTGAATTTTGCCATAGACATCTGTTAGCCGAGTATTTAGAAGATAACTTGAATATTGATGTGAATGAAGAACCATTTAAAAAACAATTAAAGGTTTCTGTTATCGATCAATATGATAGAGATGTTATTAAGCGTGATAAAAAGAGTTTATATGTTTATAGTAATATTTCTAGTAAACAAAATATAATAGCTAAATTGAGTAATACGTTTAGTATAACTATAGCTAAATATATTAGAAAGACCAAACACGGCCTAAAGATTAATTATATAGAAGATAATAAATCTGATATATTTTTAATAACTAAAGAACTTAATAGGTTAAGAAGATATATGTATATGGGAAAACATATTGTTTTCCATAAAGATTTATTAGATCTAGGGTTACATAATATCGGTATGTCTTCTCCTAAAATGCATATATACATATATACTTACTTGAATAAATATTTTTTAAAATATAAGTAGGTGATATGGAAGTAGATGAGATAATAATAACAGTAGTTATAGTGATGTTGGTGTATTCTATTTATCAGTTAGTTTTAAGAATGATGCCTAATGGTAATAAATATCGTTATAATGGTTTACGTGGTAAGGGTAGAGGAATACCTTATTGGTTAAGAAGTGATGATGATATAGATAAGCCAAAAGTTGGTAGAGATAGAAGACCATAAGTACTACGCATTAGCGTAGTACTTTCTTTTATACATCGTATAAAGTTTAATGATTAATATTCGAGAACAAAGGAATGATATGGAAGAGACTATTGGTACTGAGACGAATGAAAGAGTAAATAAATTGTTATCTGAATTAGCAGATTTAATAAATGATGGAAATAAATATGGTAGGATAATAAGTTTATCGTTAAGTTTAATAAAATATGCAATCGGAAACAGAAAAACAATAAATATGTATATTGAAAGTAAGAAAACTAGTAAATATATTTTAGACGAGTTAATGTATAAAGATATCCTAGAGGTTATTAATAAGAGACGCGATAAAGATCTAATAATGTATTTAGAATCTTTAAAAGTTAGTAATAAACAATTAAATCTTAAATGTAATTCTAGTATTACTTTAAATGACGAAGTAGCATCAATTCTTAATGTTGGTGGTATTGATCTACTATATACTGTTGTGATACTTATTTTAAAGAGTAAATAATGTATAAAGTAGTGTTACCCTTAAGCGGGTATGATGACACTATAGTTAGACCTGTTGCGTTATATGTTGAAGAAGCTATAAGAAAAGCTATGAGGCTAGGTGAAATAAAAACTATTAATACTACCGATGATATAACTGATAATGATGTTGAGAAAGGTATCAATAATCGTAATTCTGATTATAATAATATACGTAAAGAAGTCTTATATATTGATTATGAAAATATAATTTTAGATAACCAAATAGGCACACTAAGATTATTAAATAGTCCATTTAGACGTATAATGTATGATAAAAAAACAGATATTGAAGTCAAACCTATATATTCTAAAGCTGAGTTAGTTCTAAACTTAAACTATAAAGCACAGTCTAAAAGTAAAGTAAATAGTGTTTTAAATAGTTTAAAGTTGTACTATAATACAATCGGTGGTGTATGGCAAGCGGGTGTTAATTATAGTTATAAGTTACCAGATCAATTAGTTTTATTTATGGATCATGTAGTAGATTTAAAAAATAGAAAAACTGATGGTGGTTTGACATTAGAGCAGTATATAGAAGAAACATTTGATAATCGTATAGATTTTACAAATACTACCGACGGTAATACGGATAAGGTGTTTTTACATATAAGAGAATCACAATTATTAGGTTATATAATGATTGACGATATTGGTGACATTAAACCGGTATATGATTCTAATACATCTCAATGGGGTATTGAGTTTACTGTTAAATTTAAATATGATATGCCGTTAAATTTAGTTGTTAAGTATCCATTTTTAATTAACAACTCAGTGATAGATAAAAAATATAGATTATCGACTAATAGAGAAGTAGATGAAAGATATCATCCATGTGACGGTAATCTATATAAAGCTAATGCTTCACTACTACCTAAATTATATAAAGGTGATAAGTATGTGAAAATACCATCAATAGATGACGTTAATCTGCCTGAACCAGTTATCTATATAAATAGATTATTTAGTATTATGTTAGTGGTAGATCCTGATAACCCTTATGAGTTATTAAGGTTTTCGGAGTTACCAGGTATAAAACTGAATGATAAAGTATTGGAATTTCTTATAAGAGAGAATAAATATTTTTCTAATGTACATCAGTCGTTATTTTTTATAGATTATCATTCTGGTAATAAGGCTATGAATAATGGGTTATTATATATAGAGGAAATAGTTGATTCCGATGGTAATATTATAGATTACACACTAAAGACTAAAGAAAAAATGTCTGTAGAGAATGTTTATAGGATGACGTTTAATGTGGTTAACAATATAGAAGTTTTAACACACAATTATAAGAGAATTTTGAAAGTTATGGATGAAATAGATGGGTTATACAAGACCGATGAAGATTTTTATAAAATATATTTATCAATATTTGATATAGATTTAACAAATAATGAAGATCTGACAAATGAGGAAATAGGTCTAGTTTTAGCTAAGTATCATAAACAAATTAAAACAAAAATGATACATAGTATAATAGCTAGTGTGCTTGTACCTAAATAAGGAGAATAAATGGCGGTTTTAGACTTAGACGGAGAGTCCGGTTCGAATATAGAGAAAACTATAGGTACTCATAAAAAGAAGTTTATAAATGATGGCGATATTAAAACATCTACAATATTTAATAAAGATACACGAATAGAGGATATTGCTAGATATATCGGTGGGTATAACTGGGAAGTAGATTATTTTATACAAATCAGAAAAGAGAATGATCTTTACAGTAAACCAGATATTGAGAAATCTGTTTCTATATTAAAGTATAACAGGATAAACAATTTAATAATACATTTATTAGAGCCGTTATCTACAACAGTTCCAGAAGAATTAACTGGATCGGGTATTATAGACGCCGGTTTTATACCGAATTATGGTGATGTAATATTAGTTACATTAACGAATGGTCGTGATGCCTTTTTAACTATAGAGAAAGTAGAGAAAAAATCATATTCAAATAGAGATGTTTATCAGGTAGAATTTAAGTTATTCACATTTATAGATTCTGAACCAGAGATATATAATGACGTGTTATATAAGACTATAAAAGAGTTTGTTTATGACAGAGATAATCTTATTGATTATAGTACGCCTATTATAATTTCAAAAGATTATAAAAAGAAAATTAATTTAAAAACTTCTTATAACCAGATAATAACATATTATTTTGAAAGATTTTTTAAAGATGACATAAATCTTATAATATTACCTACTAATAGAGGTGTGTATTTTGATCCTAATGTAACTGTGTTTTTATTTAAAATTTTATCTATTAACGAACACTTAGTTCTTAATAAGTTAAATAGAATAGAAAAAAATGACGGAAGATCTATATACGATATTTTAGATACAAAAGATATTACTGCGATACATACTATAAAATCTGATATAGGATATATACCTACAAAGTTTGAAACAATAATAGGTGATATTAATGCTAGATATCTAGGTGTTACACATATGGTATCAAATGTAGAAGAAAGTGTTATAAAAGTTGAAGATGTTTTTATAGGTAATGATGTGTCTCTACCTAATGATTATGTATATCCTATAGGTAGAACTAATTTGAAATATGTTTTTACAGAGGCTTTTTATAATTTAAATTATGAAAAAATGGGATCCTTTGAAAGAGTGGTGTATAAATATTTGAATAATGAAACCATAAATTATGAAGATATTAAGTTATTTATAGAACAGTATAAATACTGGGAAACTGATGAACAGTATTATTTAATACCGATACTATTACTTATGATTAAAGATAGTAGAAACTTTATGTATTTAGGATTATGATATGGATGTATTAGATACTAAGTTATATAAAGTAAGGGTGCCGGTTATAGCCACTTATAGTGATTTTGATATAGAAGTGATGGGTGTGGCTAGGAAATATGAAAATGGTTCTTATGGTAAACCTGATTATGACACACCTGTTATTGTTATGTTTTCTATAAGAAGAATACTTAATACCTTTACTAAAGGACTACCTGTGTATTTAGTAGACCGTGATAAGTTGGAAGATTTAAGGTATACTTTAGAGGAGTATTTAGCTAATAGAGGTAGTAGTAACGGTAGACATCGACGATATGCTAACGAAGATGAGCTAGAGACCATTAATGAATTTTTAGAAGAGATGTTTGATTATAACAAAGAGTCTATTGTTGAGCAAGCTTTTGATTTCGGTAAAGGTTTTGATCTAAATATTGTTGATTTTAATTCAACACCATTGACAGATGTGAAAGCTAGTGATACTAGTATATCTGTCGGTGAAACGAATATAAATGTAAATGGTTTTAAGAGAGTTAAGAGATCTACGTATCGTAGAGTTAAACAATGATAAAAAAGGAATTAAAAAATGTTAGTACTTAATATCAGAATTAAAGATAGAGAAGAGAGGATAAAACGAAATATAGAGAGATATTTTAAATTAAATAAAATGTTATCTATATTTTTAGAAGATCCTGATGGTGCGATAGTTGTTATTAGAAAGAACGATACAGAGTTATCTAGTATGCTATCTGATGTAGCGGTAGGGTTAAAGGGTAAGTATAGTAGAGAACAGTCTATAAATTATGGAATAAGTATAATTGTTACATTTTTATCAGATATCGCTAGTGATATAGATAGTTCTATAGAAGATTTGTTTAAAGAGATTTTAGAAGTTAAAAATAAAGTTACTGAAATAGGTAATAAAGTTTTACTTGATTTTGATTATGATAATTTTAGGAGAAATTATAAAAAAATTATTGACTCACCTATTAACATAAAATATACAAATAGACGTGTCAATGTTGTTGATGGTGAAATATTTGAAAGAAGTTCAACGACTAATGTACAGGGTGATAAATATATTAATAGTATATCTAATTATTTAAAATCTTTTAAACCTAACACAGCTAGTAATTTATCAACAGTTGTTAGGGGTTTAAATGCTTTACCTAATGCAAATTTAGAAAGTGTTAATGATAAATTAACTTTATATACTAAAGCTGATGATATTATCATCGAAAGTTTTTCAGATATATTTTTAAGTAATTATATTTTGGAAGATGAGATCACAGGAACACAAGCTTTAAAGAAGGTGAAAGATGCTTTAGAGTTATATTTAGTTAAATTTGAAAAAATGATAAAAGATATAGATGGTAATTTAAAAGCTTTAGATGTTAAAGTGGAAACATTTAGTAAAATGAATATTTTACTATCAGAATATCAAACATTGAGCATGACTAGGGATGAGTATACTGAAAAATATATTGCATATATAGAAGGCACAAATTTAGTTTTTAATAAGCTATTTGAGAATTTAGATTTGGTAACTAAAGAGTTAAGTTTCTCTATAGACGAAATAAATAGAGCTGAATATATTTTTAGTAAATTATTAGTGCTTATGGACAGAATAGTTCTTGGTGGTAAATAATGGATAAACTATTAGCTAATGAGATAGATACAATTGTTAATTGTGGTAATAAACCAAGATCTATTAGCTATGAGGTTATTTTAGAAACAGTGGATTGCTCTATCTTCGTAAAGAAGATAGAGTCTGTTGAGATTTTAAAAGATTATAACCAAAATTATGCTGATAGTTTTTTAGTAACGGTTATGATACCTTTAGGTGATTTTGTTCATAAATTATACAACCAGACTGATAATATGGAGATATCGTTAGTAGCTGTAGTAGGTGAAGATACCTTTGAGTATAGAATGAAGGCTATGCCTGTTAATAGTAAAGTTGGTGTAATAGGGAAAGATTTATTATCTAAATCCATAGAAGAACTTAATAAAGAATCAGAAATGCGGTTAGAGTTGCAATGTGTCTCTAGGGTAGTTGAAGGAATGCGTGCTATTTATGTTGATGGTATATATAAATATACAGATGTTGGATCAGTTATTAAGGCCGTTCTTTCTGATTCATTAGATAAGGTCATTATTGATGGCGATACTCCTATATTAGAGATAGATGTAGTACAGAGTGACAATAGTAATATGTACAGACATATAAAGATACCATCAGGTCAGGTTATGTCGTTAGATTTACCTACATTTTTACAAAATGATGAATACGGTGTTTATAATGGTAATATAGGTACATATATACAGTATATAAACGCTAAAGAAAAAATATTTGTTTATCCATTATATAATACATTAAGATTTGAAAATGAAGAGAAAAAATTAATGCTATATAATACACCTGATATAAGATATCAGCATATAGATAAGACATATATGGTTGATGGTGATATTGTTAAAATAGTTACAACTTCTGATATAAGAGTTTTAAATCCGGCTGAGGATGCTATGACTGATAAAGGTGTAGGGTATGTGGTAAATAATTCAGAAGGTGTTATAAGTAAGGATCTGATAATACATGATGATACGGTAACGTCAGCAGCTGAATTAAATATGTCTGGTAAGAAATTTAAAGATAGAAATGATGGTGTTAATAAACCTAGGTATATTGGATCGGAGTCAAATGAATATAAGATAAGATCTGATTTTGTCAAAGAATCTATGTTATTTATGCAAGTTACATGGAATTTTTGTAACCACGAACTTATTTTCCCGGGTATGCCAGTTTCGTTTATATTTTATAATAAAGATGATGTATTAAGATTAAATGGGACAGTTTTATCCGGTTTTTATAAATACACAGAAGCTGCTAAGACCGAATCAATGTTGCTTAATATAGCTGTAGAAAATCCATCGTTTAAAAAGGAGGAATAATGTTTATACATGAGAGAGATAATCAATTTACAATTTCAAATAATGAATTAGATAAGCAGATATCTAGTACGGGTTTATTAGTTAATTCATTTAGTAGTGAATATAAATACGCCGAGGCAATAAATGAAGATTTATTTTTATCTATTTTATCTAGAAAGATAGTTACCAAGTTTTTGACATATATAAAGGATACTAAACATGAAAATTTAGTATCGGCGTCTATACATGGAAAGTATGGTAAGAAAAATGTTATATTTACATTTGGAAGAGTATTTGAGGATGAAGAAGAAAGATATTTAAATGGTTACATACTAGCATAGCTTATGCTATGCTAGTATACTTAATCATAATCTAAAAAATCAACTTCAGATGTTTCGGTTGTATCCTTTTGCGGTGTATCATCTTCTTTAAAAATATTTCTATCACCGTCATAGTATTTGAATATTTTTTCCCATCTTAACTTGTTTTTAGTGGCGTCAGGTAACCTTATTTGTGATTCGATTACGCCAAATTGTTTGGCTAGATAGTTTTCACCCAGCGCTTTCATTCTATTAGCTTGTAACTCATATGTTTTATTCATATTATTAAAACTAAATTTATTAGTTAAATCTATATTAGGTCTGACATAAATACCTGGTGTAGTAAATATGACGTTACCATTTTCATCAATAATGTCTACTTCATTATATGGCCCGCCGGCTAGTTCTAACCATTTTAATAGTAATGGCTTACCTTTTGTTTCTGTAAGACCTGATCTAAAGAAATCTAAGAAGTTTTCCACAAATACATATTCTGGTAATCTGCCCACTTTTTTTATACCATTTTCTATGTTAGTATTTAGTTCACTTTCTATAAGGTTTAGTGTGTTCCTTACTTCATTTATATTTGACTCTTTTATACGTGAAGCCATCTCTTTAAGTGCGTTAATATTTTCTTTATCGCTCATGTTCGTCCTTTTATTCATGCATTTCTTCAGCTAATTTATCGAATGATAATATCTTACCATCGACCTCCTCAAGTGTTCTACTAAGCGTATACCTCACACCATCATCATCAACACAAGTTACATCTATATAAAGTTGATTATTACTATCACCAACATCTACGTCAACTAGAACTTCTACATTTTTAAAATATCTTTCGTATAATCTAGTTAACGCCGATGTTATATTTGACTTTAGGTCGTACGGATTACTATGTTCCGATATAATAAATTTTAAACTTTCTACCTTATGTAAAAATATATTACTTTGTGAATAATCGGAAGCAAGAAAATGTTCATATAGCTTCATCATTATTATATTTTTATTTGTTACATAACCCTCAACTGATAACTGCGGCACTGCTTTTAGTCCCATTATAACTCCTTTATATTTTGTATAGTTAATGAAATTTCTACTTTATTACCAAAAGAAGACATATGTAGATTATAGATTATTTCTACATTAGTACCATGTCTTAATCTGTTTCTAATATTTTCAACGTTTAATCCACTATTATCATTGAAGAAGAACATTCCGTGCCTAACGACACCATAGGTGTCTTTTAAAAGTAGTTTAGAAATGTTACCAAATATCATCACGCGATCTATTTTGAATCTTGATTTAATTTTCACCTCTTCCCAATTTTTACCATACGGTCCTAAAGCTTCTAGTTGATTAACTAAAGAAATATCTATTAATCTGCTATTTAATTCGATATCATATTTCTCATAATCATGTTTTATATTGTTTTTCATTTCGTTATGTATAATATCGAATAGTGTGATAAAATCTAAATATTTTTCTTTATGAATACTGCAACCAGCTGCACCATGATGCCCGCCATATTTAATAAGTATTTCATTATTTCTGTTATCTATCTCTTTCAAGATTTCATAAACACTTATACCATCTTTAGTACTTCTAGCGCTAGCCGTTAAAAATTCCTTTTCGTCGTCATCTATAAAACATACACTAGGTACTTTATATTTATCTACTAACATACCAGCTATAATACCATTTATAGCATAATTAGTTTTAAGTTTCACTATAGCACTATGTTCAGTATCACCTACATTATTAACGGCATGTATCAATAATTCTTTTTGTAATTGTTTTCTATAGTTGTTTAACTTTATTAATTCTTTACCATAAACATTTAAATTGTCAATATCGTCAGATATTAAATAATTAAAAGCAGTCATAGTGGTATATAATCTATTGGTAGTGTTAATAACCGGACCTATTTTAAAGTTTAAATCTTTATATGTGTATCTATAACTGATCTTTAATAATTTTTTAAGATGATCCCACATTTTATATTTCCGACTATTCATTATGTTAACTGATAACTTAACTACATTTCTATTTAAATCGTCATCTAGTGCCATAACATCAGTCATAGTGGATAAACCTACAAATGGTATAATTTGATAGAAATCTTTTAAAATATATTTATTATGTATTTCTTTGTGTGTTTCAAACATAACTAAGAAAGCAGTAAAACACCCAGAGATATCATGGTTATAATTATTATCTAAACGTTTATGGTTTATTACAAAATCTGCTGTTTTAGGATAATTATCAGTAGGTATAGTATGGTGATCAGTTAATATTATTTTTCCTACGCCATTAGTTTTCAATATTTTAAAAGATTTTTCATCACTACTACCATGATCACTAGTTAATAGTAAATCTATATTTTTTTCTTTATGTATTTTAAGTACTTCATTAGTTAAATATTCGGTAAAACCGTTACCATATTTTCTATTATTTATTAACACTGATACATTTTCGTATCTGAATATATTTTTAAAAGAAAGATATAATACCACAGCACTAGTTATCCCGTCAGCATCACTATCACTAACAATGCATATATGTTTATTTAAATCCATATATTCTTTTAAAAGCTTACTAGAGTTATTTAAATCTTTAAATTTTTCAATATCTATAGTTGGGTCAAATGTATTTTTTAAATCATGGTCAAATTTTCTAATATTTAATATTTCTTTTTGTATTTTAGTAGGTTTAAACATAGTTATCCTTTTTATTTCTACTAAATATACTATATTTTAAAAAGCTATTTTCTTAATTGATAAAAAAGTAATATAGGAATTATAATGTTAAAAACTAGTTATATTTTAAAGGATGAAGCTGGTAGATATCTTGTTAATATCGCTATGACAAATAAACGTGATGAGAACGGTATAGTTATTATATCTGATATTGACTTAAAAAATAAATTGTATGTAAAGTACATGGAGGATCAAACATACATAGAAACACCTTATGGTGATATAATGGTAGATGAAGTATTTATTACTAGTACTGGTAAGACTAAAATGGATCTTTTATTTAGAGAAGAAGGATTAATGTCAGCGTGGATAAGACCTTGTTCAGATGAGATAGAGGAAAAACTAGATACATGTGATTATGTGTTTGGGATAGATGCGGTGTTTGAAGATATTAAAGATATCGAATTCGAAACTAGATTAGACGTTTTATGTAGAAGAATCATAGAGTTTAATGGTTTAACTGTGGAATTTTTAAATTAAAGGAAAAATATGAAGATTATTAGATTAGGTGTTTATGAAACAAGTGAAGTGAAGCCAAATATTTATATTAACAATAGAGGTGAAAAATTCTATAATGTTAGACACGGTAAGAGAGGTAATCCTGAATATTGTTGGGGATGGGTTTGTAGTATAGATTCTAAAATAGCCACACCTGTCAGTGATCCTGATTTTAAATTAATTGGTAATGATTATGAGATAGAGCCAATTTTTAAAAATGGTAAACCTAAGAAAGATAAGCTAGGTAATATAGAGTATGTTATTAAGAAAGATAATAGTAGTTTTAATAAGGATGACATACTAACATTATGGGAATTACCATCTAAAAAATATACTGATATCGAATATGAGCTAGTAGGTGAAGTTACTGAAATAGGTAAGGGTACGTCATGTATGTATAGACAAAATTCGATAATAAGTACACCAGCTCCGGTATTGGAGATAACGGGAGATTGTACATTATCTTGGGTAGGTAAATATGGCGGAAAGAAATATAAACAGGTTATATCTTATAGTAGTCGTTATCGAGAGTGGAAGTTCAATGTGATAGAGGTGGTAGGATGAATAATTTTCTAAGAATGATAGATAATGATAACTTTTTACCATTAGATTATTTAGAAAGTTTAAATAACTTATCAGTAGAAGCTAAACATGAAGATATGACCGATGTACTTAATAATTTTACCAGTCATCTTAAGTTTGATGCCCGTTTTTATAAAAAAATTAAAAATTTTAGAATAAGTTGGTTACAGAAGGATCCAATATATATAGAATTTATGGGCGGGGTTTTAACAGGAGTACACCCTATTCGTTTTAGTAGTAGAGATGAAGACATATTATTTAACGATATATTTGAATTAGATATTTCTGATGTAAGAGAAGCTTTACATGCTACACACGGCATAGATCCTAAGTGGCATATAAGTAGTAATCCTATTTATTTAACACTTATATACATGATGTATAGATTTACAAATAGTAAAGATATTGGTAGATATAAAGATGACGTCATAACTGAGTTATACTATATATTTTCGTACAAGGTTTTGGGTTCGTTAATACAGCATTACTTTAAGTACGACGCACCAGTGCATATAGCCAAAGCTACATATGAAAAATTGTCTAACAGATATCTCATAAAGAAATATGATAGTTGGGGTGATGTTTTAGAACATAGATCACATGATTTATTAAAAGGTGGTTTACATTTTGATAGAATTAGAAAACTTAATACTGATAACGCTATACGTATAGCTAATGATTTGCAAGGTCGTATTCGTGAAATTATAAAAAATATTTATTCTGTAATGATAGAAGTTATAGAACATAACGAACGTATTGTTTCAGAGTCTGCATTTGAGGATAATGGTTCAGGCGAAGAGTATAAAGGTATTACTAACAGACCGGATAAGTATATTATATATGCTAAAGATGTAGTTACTAATAATAATGACTTTATCAATGATGATATTATTTATTTAATATCTAAACTAATACCAACTATTAATGAAGATCTTTTTAGAAAATCACTTTATGGTTATACTGAATTTTATAATAGTAAAGAACGCAAATATGATTCTATTTCTATTATTATAGAGCAAAGCATAGCTTATATAAATTCTAAAGGTATAGTAGGAGATTACAATAAACATGTGTTAGAGATAATAAAATTGCTAAAAGGTTATTGGGGTACTACGACTAAAAAAGATAAGATACTTTTAGACGCTAAAGAGGAATTATATATTATGGTAAGACATACTATAAATAAAAAGACTGGATGGGTTATTGTACCGATAGTTATAGGTATAATGATTTATATTTTTATAAGATCGTTAGCTAAATAATATAACACTACCTCAGGTAGTGTTATATATTACATTTTTTTATTTTCAATAACTTCATCTATCTTTTTAATATAGTTATCAAATTTAAATTTTCTTTTATATTTATCTAACATCATAGCTATTCTTGTTCTTTTGAAACTTTTATTTTCTACGTTAATATATAGTAACGCCATCCATGTAGGTGCGTGTTCTAATGACATTATTATAGTTTCAGAATTACCTGGACCATACCATGCATTTGTGATAGTATTTAGTATAGCTGTGTCGTCTATAAGTAGTTGTTTATTTTCTGGTAATACGGCTTTTATAAATTCAGCCATAGATTGTATCCCAATTACTTCTTCTGGTAATTTAGAAGAAATAGATTTAACTAGCTTCATATTTACAGGCATGCTTAATTTAGTATGTGATATATTGCCAGAAATACTTTCAATAACATCTTCATTCCATTCGTTATAAAAGAGACTATGGTAGTAGAAATTTAACGCTATTTCTACTTCAACTTTTTCAATAGGCGATAATGCCACAATATTGTTTATAGCGCTAGATAACCAGACACTAAAACTACCAGCTATATCGTTGAAATATATTTTATAAGTACCTATATTTTTTTCTATAAAATCTGAAATAACGATACTTCTAGCTATAAGAAATTCAACACTATTTTTATCTCGAATAACTTCTTCTAAACTTATGAAATCATCATCTTTTATAGTTACATATTTTCTAAGATCTGTACATATAGCGTAAACACCATCCATATCCTTAAAAACTAAAGGATGTTCCCAATACGGTAACTCTTTTTCATATTCATCTTTACCAGTTACGAAAATAAATTTAACATTTTCTGTATTTCTGTATTCATAGTTTAAAACATCACTTCTTTTTATTGCTATAAACTTTTTTAAATCTTCTATAGTTTTATCTATAGAAATTAAACTACCGTATGATGTGTCATAAGGATTAAGTATAATCATTTTATGTCCTTTATTATATATCAATGAAAACTTTAAGGTTTAAGACTTTTTTGATAAAGGAATAGATATGGCTAGATTTATAATAAAAGATTATGAGTCCTTAGGATGTAAAGGGTATCATAATGCTAGTAGCTGGGAAGTTGCATTAGATAAAGATTTTAAAAATATAATAGATTCTACATATAAAAATAAAGATGCTATTAGAGAATGGAGAACACCATTACCTAACGGTAAGGGTGGATTTTATAAGACACTAGATAAAATATATGCTAGATGTAAAGTATGGATAGACGATGATAGTAGTGAATGGTTTGAAGTTAAACCAGCTAATCAAAATGATCAGCTGATAAGAATAACTGAAGAAGGTAAACCCGATAGATATGTTAGTAAGATTGAAGCGGGTATTAAAAATTAATAAAGGAATAAAATGTTACGTAATATAAAAATGAGTATAGATAAGCCGGTCACGGCTGGTAGTAAAAATTTAACACATATTGCTACATCATGGCAGGTATCTCTAGTTCCGGATTTTAGTAAGGCTGAAAATATTGTTTTAGAATCATTAATGGATAGTGTAAATATTTTAGAGTATAGATTTAGATTTGACCTTAATGAGAATCAAGCACTGTATTTCAGAAATAAATATCATTTTGACGACGGAACTGATGTTGTTAAAGAAACTAGATGGTCTAGGATAATACCATTATACGGAGATCAAATAGGTATCAAGCTTTCCAATACAGTAGTGGACACACCTATTGTTAAAGTTGAACCAGATTATGAAAATAATTCAGACGGCGAATTAGTTATCACTACATCAGAAATGAGATTATTTTCAGGATTAGGTAGGCATAAATCATCTACATATATCATAACTGATTTAGATGGTAATATTATTTTATCTAGAGAAAGAGATGAAGATAATTTAACTTCTTTTAGAGTACCGTTAGCTAATATTATAGATAACAATACATATATAGTAAAGGTTAAACATCACACCACTACTAACGCTGACTCTAATTTCGGTAAGTTTATTTTTACTACAAATACTGAAACAAAAAATAGCTATAGTTTAGATTTAACGGATGATCTAGTACCTAATAGATGGATTTATTTTTTATTAAAAATATTTGAAAAAGATTTTCATAGTTTGGATATTGTGATAACGGATGAGTTC
>Ga0256828_1001303_pt1 | contig 15701 bp, 14 predicted proteins | sample CV88metaG_FD_185993 | JGI IMG/M metagenome (GOLD analysis project Ga0256828, IMG submission 185993) | Hydrothermal vent microbial communities from East Pacific Rise, Pacific Ocean - CV88 | ecosystem: Environmental > Aquatic > Marine > Hydrothermal vents | place: Pacific Ocean: East Pacific Rise...
CCAGATCATCCCTACCTTCGGTACGCGTGAAGTGCTGTTCAATTTCCCCCAGTTCCTGCTGCATGACATCGATGATCCGGTGATGGTCTTTCCCAACCCTTTCTACCAGATCTATGAAGGGGCAGCAAAGGCAAGCAGGGCGGAAGTGGTCTATCTGAACCTGAACGAAGCGAACGACTTTCAGCCCATAGCGGATGAGAAGGTTCTGGAGAGGGCGGACTTTGTCATTCTTAACTCCCCGAACAACCCGACAAGCTCAGTCATGCATATGGATGCGTTGAAAGCGTGGGTGGCACTTGCACTCGAACATGACTTCGTACTGCTGAACGACGAGTGCTACAGTGACCTCTACCTCGATGAGCCGCTGCCGTCGCTGCTCAATGCAAGTATAGAAGCGGGCAATACGGAGTTCAAGAATATTCTGGTTATCAACTCCGTCTCCAAACGCTCCTCCGCCCCGGGGCTCAGAAGCGGGTTCATTGCCGGAGATGCGCAGATACTCAAAGCCTATATGACCTACCGTACTTACGTGGGGTGTGCTTCACCGCTGCCGCTGCAGGAAGCCGCCGCGGTCGCATGGGCGGACCAGGAGCATGTAAAGGGGTTCAGGGAGAAGTACAGAAAGAACTTCGAGATCGCCAAAGAGGTACTGGGGGTCGAAGCTCCCGAAGCAACTTTCTACATCTGGCTCAAAGTAGAAGATGAGATCGACTATACCGTGAAACTCTACGAGCGTTACAACCTGAAAGTCATTCCCGGTTCGTTTCTCGGACGCGAGGGTGAAGGCAAAGGGTACGTGCGTCTGGCGCTTGTCTATGAGGCGGACAGGACCAGAGAGGCGTTGGAACGGATCGCTGCACTCAATGAACAATTAAAAATTAAAAATTAAAAACGTAGGATGGGCTTCAGCCCACCATTTTAAAAGGAAACACATGGATATGCCGGAAATTCACGTAGAGGAACTCAGAAAAGACCCTGAGTTCCTTGCCAATATGCAGAGACTCGAAAAAGAGTGCAGGGAAGAAGAGAGTATTGCCAAAGGGTATCAGCTGCTCGATGCCCATCTGGTGATAGAATCGCCCGAAGATGAGATCAACGAGGTCTTTACATTCATTGTCAATACCGCATTTGACCGATTGGCGGAGTACCTCTCTGCACATAAGTCATTCGATGTAGTGAATAATATTGAAGAGAGAGCCATTGCAAGAGCCATCTACGAGCATGCCATCCAGCGCTACAGTGAAAATGACAAAAAAGGTGCCAAAGAGATCTTCCTGGTGCTCTACCATACGATCACCCATCCGGAGCTCAAAGATGCCATGATGGTGCATGCCTGTGCCGTAATGGCAGGGAACAGTTTTGAGAATTTTATCGACGAGATGGTAGATGTCAGCGATATTGACCACAATGATCCTTTGGCATTTTTTATTCAAACATTTGTACAGCCTACGGATATTCTTTTGGAGATGTATAAAAAGTATGTTGCACAGGGGAAAGAGGAACTGAAAGTTCTGGAAGAAGATAAGAACGCGTAGGGTGGGCTTTAGCCCACCTTCTTAGCTATTATTTCATAATAGACTGTATATTTTGAGGATGAATGGTTTTAAAAGTGGGCAATTGCCCACCCTACAAACGGGAGAGAAAGCATGAAAATACATTTTATAGGCATTGGCGGTATCGGCCTTTCGGCACTGGCAAAATTTCTGCATAATGACGGACACAAGATCTCCGGTTCGGATATCAAGCAGACGGAAATTACCAATGACCTGGCGACCAACTTCAATGCCAAGATCACCATACCGCACCATGAAGATGCGGTAGAGGGAGTGGAGAGGGTCATCTATTCGGCTGCGGTCCGTCCGAACAATCCGGAGTACCAGAGGGCCAAAGCCCTGGGGATAGAGCTGCTTTCGCGCAAAGAGGCGTTGAAGTTCATTCTGGGGGACAAAGAGGTCTATGCCGTAGGCGGTGCGCATGGAAAGAGTACGACTTCTGCAATGCTTGCTTCCATCGTTCCCGGGTCCAATGCACTCATCGGTGCCATCTCCAAAGAGTTTGGCTCCAACGTACGCAACTTCCCCAACAACAAAGTGGTATTTGAAGCCGATGAAAGTGATGAAAGTTTCCTCAATTCCAACCCGACTCTGGCCATTGTCACCAATGTCGAACCGGAGCATATGGAGTATTATGAGTATGATGAAGAGCGTTTCTACAATGCCTACAGAAAATTCCTCTCTTTGGCAAAGGTACGTGTGATCAATGCCGAAGATGAATTCCTCTCCTCTCTTGAAATGGAGAGTATCAAGCTCTATCCGAGCAGAGATATCCACAATATCGAGTTCGTGCTGGTCAACGGTGAACCTCATACGAAGTTTGAACTGTTGGATTTTGGAGCGTTTGAAGTTTTCGGCTTCGGGAACCACATTGCCCTCGATGCGTCATTGGCAATACTTGCGGCACTGGAACTGGGAGAAGAAATAGAAGATATCCGTAAAAACCTTTTGCACTATAAAGGGATCAAAAAACGGTTTGATATTGTTCAAAATCAACCAAATTCTGTGGTGATCGATGATTATGGCCACCATCCTACAGAGATTAGAGTGACAATGGAGTCTTTGCAAAACTATAAAAAACTACGTCAGTTCCATACACTCAATGTAATCTGGCAACCACATAAATATTCTCGTACGATGGATAATCTTCAAGGCTTTGTAGAGTGTTTCGAAGGAGCAGATGAGTTGGTAATCCTGCCTATCTGGTCCGCAGGAGAACTGGAAGTAGATATTGACCTCAAGGGTGCATTCAGCCGTTATAAACTGCTGATGGCAGATTCCGTTACAAAAGAGGACTGTGTTGTCAAAGTTTTTAAAGATGGCCATGTCATACGGGAATACAGCGAAGGGCTCATTACGGCATTCGGCGCCGGAGACATTACTTACCAGATACGTGGTGAAGCATAGGAGAAAAGGGGGTATGCCCCTTTTTTTTATTTAAATTTTTTCCTGGATGATCGTTTCGATCTGAGAGAAAGTATCGTCGAGAGCAGCTTCCCCGTCTACAACTTTAAGAAGATCATGCTCTGCATAATATTTTTCTACTTCGGCAATCGTCTCTTTGTATGCCTGCATTTCATTTTCGAAGATCTCTGCAGAACCGGTAAACCTCTCTTGGGCAACAGTATCGCCTACAGAAATTTCGATAACATTGATAAGTTCGATATCTTTATGGTGGAAAAGTACATCACCGAACAGGTTTACCTGCTTCTCTTTTCTCGGGAATCCCTCAATGACTACGACATCGGTAGGGGCAGCTTTAATCGCATCGAGTACCACATCGATAAGAATGGTTGAAGGTACAAGATGCCCCTTGTAGAAGTAGTCACTTATAATCTTCCCTGTTGCTGAACCGCTTTGGCTCTCCTGCTTCAGCAGCTCTCCTGTTGAGTAGCTTGTGACTTTTTCAGGGTATTTTTCTGCGAGCAGGTTTGCCTGCGTAGACTTTCCGGCACCCGGTGCACCAATGATAAGAATTAGTTTTTTTGGCATCTTGACTCCTTTTGAATGTATGTAATTATATCAGATTAAAGCGTTAAACAGTGCTTACTGAGTGTAAAAAAATATAAAATAAGATATCTTAGGGGCAAATCGTTTCTCCTGAGTATGCTTTTCAACATATTTCAAGTGAAATTTTCGTTATAATCCAGGTATAAACAAGTCTAGATGGAGAAAGAATGGCAATGTATCAAAATGAGAGTACCGTCGAACTTTTGACAGGGAAAGACAGCAAAAAAAGAAAAAGCAGGATTCCTGCAAGACTGGATTTTTTACAAAGTGCAACAGGATTTGTCCTTGCGCTTTTTATCCTTTTTCATATGCTGTTCGAGTCATCGATTCTCTTTGGAAAACAGGCGATGTATATGCTGACAAAGTTTTTTGAGGGAGAGCCTTTCATTAAACCGGGAGAGCCGCTGATCATCTCGGCACTTGCTTTTTTGATCTTCGCAGTATTTATTCTGCATGCATTGATCGCCATGCGTAAATTTCCCTCATCCTACAGGGAGTACCAGCGCTTCCGGGCGCATGGCAAACTGCTTCAGCATGCCGATACCAACCTCTGGTTTATCCAGATCACGACCGGTTTCATGATGTTTTTTCTTGGGTCTATCCACCTCTATACCATGATGACACAGCCTCAGAACATAGGGCCTTTCGCATCGGCGGACAGAATGTACAGTGATGTGGCATGGCCGATGTACCTGATGCTGCTTGTCTCTGTCGTATTGCATGCAATGATAGGACTCTACAGGCTGGTCATCAAGTGGGGGTGGCTGGATGGGCATGATCCCAGGGCCAGCCGCATACGTTCACGAAGAATTGCAAAAACCATGATAGTCTTCTATCTTGTTGTGGGGCTTGCTTCCCTTTTTGCCTATATGAAGATAGGATATGAACATCAAAACCAGTATGGCAGCCGATATACGGAGGGTAGAAAATGAAGATAATTTATACCGATGCCCTGATCGTGGGGGGCGGGCTTGCAGGGCTCAGAAGCGCCATTGCCGCAAGGGAAAAAGGGCTTGACACCATCGTACTGAGCATGGTGCCGGTGAAGCGTTCACACTCTGCGGCCGCACAGGGCGGTATGCAGGCAAGCCTTGCCAACAGTGTGATGGGAGAGGGGGACAATGAGGATGTCCATTTTGCCGATACGGTGAAAGGAAGCGACTGGGGATGCGACCAGAAAGTGGCGCGTATGTTCGTGACTACCGCTCCCAAAGCCATCCGTGAACTTGCTGCCTGGGGCGTGCCGTGGAACCGCATAGGCAGGGGTGACCGTGATGTCATTATTAACGGAAAGAAAGAGACGATTCATGAACGTGATGAAGCGCATGGACTTATCAATGCAAGAGATTTCGGAGGTACAAAGAAGTGGCGTACCTGTTATACTTCGGATGCGACCGGGCATACCATGCTCTATGCCATCGCCAATGAAGCACTTCGCCGCAACGTCGTCATCCATGACAAAAAAGAGGCGATCTCCATTATTCACGAGAATGGAAAATGCTGGGGAGTGATCGTGCGCGATCTCATTAACGGAGAGCTCAGTGCCTATGTCTCCAGGGGTACCATGATCGCCACAGGAGGATACGGGCGTATCTACAAACAGTCCACCAATGCGATCATCTGTAAAGGGATCGGTGTGGCGATCGCACTGGAGACGGGCATTGCCGAACTGGGCAATATGGAAGCGGTGCAGTTCCACCCTACACCTATCGTACCGTCGGGTATTTTGCTGACGGAAGGGTGCCGCGGGGATGGTGGTATACTCCGTGACAAAGACGGCCACCGTTTTATGCCTGACTATGAACCGGAGAAGAAAGAGCTTGCCTCCCGCGATGTAGTCAGCCGCCGTATGATCGAACACATCCGAAAAGGTAAAGGGGTAAAATCGCCCTATGGCGATCACCTCTGGCTGGATATCTCCATACTCGGAAGAGAACACATAGAGAAAAACCTGCGCGATGTGCAGGATATCTCCATTACCTTCAACGGCATAGACCCTGCCGACGAAGGGGAGAAGGGGTGGATGCCCGTACTTCCGATGCAGCACTACTCCATGGGCGGCATACGTACCAAGCCAACCGGAGAGAGTACGACCCTCCGCGGGCTCTTCTGTGCGGGTGAGGCTGCCTGCTGGGACCTGCACGGGTTCAACCGGCTTGGAGGGAACTCCGTCAGTGAAGCGGTGGTCGCGGGGATGATCGTGGGCGAGTATTTTGCCGACTACTGCCAAAATACCCACCTTGAGACCAATACTCTGACCATTGAAAGGCACCTTGAAAAAGAGTGGGACCACCTCAAAGAGATACTCTCCTATGATGGTGACAAGAAGATTTTTGACATCAAAGACAGAATGCGTTCCATTATGCAGGATAAAGTTTCTATTTTCAGGAACGGGAAAGATTTGAAAGAGGCAGTGGATGAGATGGAAGAGCTGCTGAAAATGACAAAACAGATCACGGTCACGGACAAGTCACTGGGGAACAACCCCGAACTCAATGAAGCCTACAGGGTTCCCAAAATGCTCAAACTTGCCCTTTGTGTCGCCAAAGGGGCACTGGAGAGAACGGAGAGTCGTGGGGCACACTACCGCGAAGACTACCCCAAGCGTGATGATGCCAACTGGCTCAAACGTACCATAACAACCTGGAAACATCCGGAGGATACTCTGCCAACCGTCAGTTATGAGGAGATCGATATCATGACAATGGAGATGCCGCCGGCTTTCAGGGGCTACGGAAGAAAAGGGGAAATTATTCTAAATCCTCTGAGTGAACGCAGGGAAGAGGAGATAGCGAAGATCAAAGAGACCTTAGGAACGGTCGACCGTTTCAGTGTTCAGGAAGCGTTGATGGATTTTGAACTGCCAAAGAACTATAAACGAAAAAACCAGAGAGTAGGAGTCGGTTATGCCTGATGTACAGCAACATGAAGAGAATTACAGGGAGATAGAGATCACCGTATTTCGCTACAATCCTGAAGATAAAGATGATACACCGGGGTATCAAACCTACAAACTGGTCGAGACACCCGGTATGACACTTTATATTGCCCTTATTAAGATCTGGTCCACGATGGACCATAACCTGAGTTTCGATTTTGTCTGCCGTGCAGGGATCTGCGGAAGCTGCTCGATGATCGTCAACGGTAAACCCAGACTTGCCTGTAAAACACGTACCAACGAGTTCGCCGACGGCAAGATCACACTGTTACCTTTGCCTACATTCAAGCATATCAAGGACCTCTCGGTCGATACGGGCAACTGGATGAATGCCATGAGCGTCAAGGTAGAGAGCTGGATCCACGCCAAAGAGGAGACGGACAACAGCGTACTGGAGAAGCGGGTCGAGCCTGAAACGGCGGAAGCGGTCTTCGAACTTGACCGATGCATAGAGTGCGGCATCTGCCTTGCAAGCTGCTCGACGAAGATCATGCGGGAGGATTTCATAGGGGCGGTAGGGCTCAACCGTGTGGCGCGCTTCAGCATAGACCCGCATGATGAACGGACCGATGAGGAGTTCTACGAGCTTATCGGTGACGACAACGGTGTTTTCGGATGTATGAGCCTGATGGGCTGTGAGGACCACTGCCCCAAAGAGCTCCCCCTACAGACCCGCATCGCCTATATGCGGCGCAAGATGGTGAAGGTATAAATGTCCTTTACAAGGGTATAGCTATTTTCGATATAATTCCTTTACAGTTACAGATAAAGGAAACCAAAAGACGTGCCAGCAGGGAAAACAGACGAAAAAACGATCATCCAGAAACTCGATCTTGACGGGTATATCGGGCAGTTTAAGCAGTTCCTCGCCAGAGAGAAACCGGTGGCGATGCAGGGGGACATCAACCAGCACTACCGTTACATCCAGGCACTTTCACGTGTGCAGTTCCCGCAGCCGAAGCCCGTTGAGAACCTTGACAATGAGCTTGCCCGCATCAGAAAACAGGCAGTGCTCGGGCTGGATGAGATCTATGCGTTCGTCACCATCTTCTCCTACTTCAACATACTCAAGACCGTAGGCTTCTCTGAACCGCTCGCATCGTGGATACGTGATATAGAGATCCCCGAAGAGATCATGGAGATCATCGGGTATTTTACGGAGGAGGGAGAGATAAACGCCGAGCGTGACCCCGAACTCTACAGGCTTGAGAAGGCCATTCGGCAGAACAGGAGCGACATCAAGGAGACGCTGTACAAACTGGCACACTCCGCAAGGCTGCGTGACTACCTGGTCGATACGCAGGTCCACTTCAACGGCGGGGAGGAGACGCTGCTTGTACGCGGCGGGTTCAACAACGCCATCAAGGCCACAGTCGTTGCAAGAAGTTCCGCGGGGTATTTCTACATCATCCCCCAGAGCATCTCGCACCTCAAAGAGAAAGAGTCGGCGCTTGTGTCCGGCAAAGAGGAGATCATCTACCGCTACTGCAAGGAGATCTCCGCGGTCTTTTTCAAATGGGAGCGTTTTTTGGGCTTCATCAACAAAGCGTATGACCGTTTCGACCACTATCAGGCAAGGGTTGCCTTTGCCCGGGCCAAAGAGTATGAGTTCATCCTGCCCACCAAGAGCAAACGTATCAGACTTCAGGAGTTCGCACACCCTGCCATAGAGAACCCCGTACCCGTGACGATAGACCTGAACAGGCAGATCATGCTCATTACCGGGGTCAATGCCGGAGGGAAGACGATGCTGCTCAAGTCCATGCTCGCGGCTGTCTATATGAGCAAATATCTCCTGCCCTTCAGGTGTGATGCCTCCAGGACGGAGATAGGGCATTACAAGAGTATTGAAGCGGTCATCGACGACCCCCAGTCGGTGAAGAACGACATCTCCACCTTTGCAGGGCGTATGCAGGAGTTTTCCAAACTCTTTGGCAAAGAAGATGCCATTGTCGGGGTGGATGAGATAGAGCTGGGAACGGACTCTGACGAAGCGGCAAGCCTCTTTCGGGTAATGCTCGATGAACTGCGCAAGAAAGGGATCACGTTCATCGTGACCACGCACCACAAGCGGCTGGCGTCACTGATGGCAAGCGACGATGAGGTGGAGCTCATCGCCGCACTCTACGATGAAGAGCGGCGTGTCCCCACCTATACGTTCCTGCAGGGAAGCATAGGTAAGAGTTACGCTTTCGAGACGGCACAGCGTTACGGGATCCCGGTCGCCATTGTCAACCGGGCGAAAAAGGTCTACGGAGAGGACAAAGAGAACCTCAATGAGCTCATAGAGCGCTCCAGTGCCCTTGAACGTGAAATGCGGCAGAAGATCTCCCGGATCGATGCGGAGCTCAAAGCGGTCGAGAAACAGAAACAGCGGCTTCTTGACGAGGAGGCGAAGCTCAAAGAGCAGCACCGGAAAGCGCTGGCGACACTGGAGAACCGTTACAATGCCGCTACCAAGAAAGCCAGGGAGGCGCTGAAGGCCAAAGAGTCCGCAGAGGGAAGAAGGCTGCTGAACGTGGCGCACCAGAGAAAGAATATCGAGGTCAGGGAGGCCAAGCTCAAAGAGCCTGAACCACTGAGGGAGGGAGACAAGGTCAAATACCGCTCCCACAAAGGCGAACTGCTCAGCATACGGGGGAAAGATGCGACCATCATCGTGGACGGGCTGAAGATGCGCGTACCGCTTTCGCAGCTGAAGAAACGGGGTGACACCCCTCAGCCCAAAGCGGTACAAAAACCGAAAAAAGCGACACACCATGTCCAGAAGAGCGGAGCGGCCGTTTCGGTCAAACTGCTCGGGATGTACGGTGATGAAGCCATCGACACCGTTGACAAGTTCCTCTCCGATGCGCTGGTGAACAACCTCAGTGAAGTACAGATCATTCACGGGACAGGCGGCGGAGTGCTGGCGAAACTGGTGACAGAATACCTGAAACAGCATCCGAAAATACAGAAATTCTACCGTATGCCAGGCAATTTGGGTATTACAGTCGTAGAGCTCTAACCCTTTTTTTAACTCCAAAAGGTATAATATAGCTTATTAAACGTAGTAGGAGTAGGCAGTGGATATTGCAGATGTGAAAAAAGAGTTGAGCAGTGACGAGAAGTTGCTGGAGAGTGCGTTCAAACTGGAGACACTCTATAAGAAATACAAGTTCGCCATTTGGGGTGTAGTCGCAGTACTTTTTCTCTCTTTTGTGGGTAAAACTGCTATGGATGCCTTGCATGAAGCAAAGCTTGAAGATGCGAACAAAGCATTTCTCGCACTTCAGAAAAACGCAGATGATACGGCAGCGCTTAAAACGCTCAAAGAGAAAAATCCGGCACTGTTTGAACTCTTTTCCTATGCGCAGGCAGCAAAAAAACAGGATATAAATACCTTAAAAGCGTTGGGAAACAGTAAAAACGGCATTATTTCGGACGGGAGTAAATATGCAGTATCGGTACTTGAAAAGAAGCCTGCCGATTCCCAACTCTATAAGGAGTTGGCTCTGGTTGAAGAGGCATATCTTGAGATAAAATCCGGTAATATGAAAAGTGCCAGGGCAAAGTTGGAATTGATTGATGAACGTTCACCTCTCTCCATGGTGGCGCAACTGCTCAAACATGCTACTTTAAAGATAAAATAATGAAAAATGTATCATTTTCCTCACTCTCCTTTTCTGTACTGACCGTCGCTTCCATAATCTTCTCGGGATGTAGCTCCAAGCAGTATTTTGAGCCGGAGCAGACGTACAAAGTATCACTTCCTGCAGCTGCGTACAACAGTACCATCGTCAGTCTCAGCAGAGACGGTGCAACACTGCAGGATGGACATTATATCGGTAAAAATGGTGTCAGCAAGATTGTATTGGGAGAAGGGTACAGGTTTTTAAACGAGAATAGCCGCTATGTACTTGCCGGCAACACAGACGGTGTGTTGAAGATCATTAACAAAAAAACAGGAAAAACAACACGTAAGGTCGAGTTGCATGTACCTATCGTTTCTGCTGCAATTCATAATGGCTTGATAGCCTATGTGTTGAACAACAATGCCTTCGGTATTTATGAAATTTCCGGAGACAGGAAAATACTGGAGAACCGCTCTGAAAGTATTTTTGCAATCGATACAAGGGCAGCAAACCCTATATTTATCGATACCCTTGCCGTTATGCCGATGCTTGACGGCAAACTGATTATTGTCAATCCTGCAGATACGGAAAATGCAAAAGTGGTTTACCTGAGCAGTGAAAAAGCTTTCAATAATGTCATTTTCCTTTCGCGTACAGGAAATACCATGGTGGCAGCTACGCCAAAAAGGTTGATAACGCTGGGTACGGAGGGGCAGAACGAATACCGTGCCAATATTTCCGAAGTTGCTATTTCAAAAGGTATGATCTACCTCTTTACCAAGGAGGGGGATATTATCAAACTTGATACTATGTTGAACGAAGTGGCAAAACAGAAATTCCAATATGCGCATTTCTCCGTGGCTACAGCAGTTGGAGGAAAAGTATTTGCACTTGATCAGAAAGGTTCGCTTATCGTACTCTCTTCCAATTTGAGTAAATATAAGATCTATGAATTTGATGAAGTCGAGTCTCCGGCATTTATTACCGGAAGCAAACTGTATAAAGATGGTGAGATCATAGAACTCTCCAAACTGGACTATGAGTAGTGACCTGCTCATAGCGTTTGAAGAGTATCTGAGTGTTACCAAGGCGCTGGATACGTTGACAGTCTCTTCCTACCTTGGCGATTTGAAACAGCTGGAATCTTTTACAAACAAACTGCTCATAAAACTCGATACAACAGATATCTTGGCATTTCTGGCATCATTTGACAATAAGCGTACACTCAACCGCAAACTCTCTTCGATCAATACATTCTTCGCATTCTGCCATCGTCAGGATTTCACCCATGAAAAGGTGAAAATTCCTATGGCAAAAGTACCAAAGAATCTCCCCAAATATCTTAGTTTGAACGAGATTATAAAAGGATTGGAACGGATAGACAGAAGTACACCGGCAGGATTGAGGGATTATGCGCTGATACTCTTTTTGTATGCAAGCGGATGTCGTATCAGTGAAGCCTTGAGTACACAGAGAGAGGATGTTCTGGACGGATGGTTGAAGATCCGTTTTGCCAAAGGGGAGAAGGAGAGGGTTGTGCCCCTTGCTCCGGTAGCGGTAGAAGCGCTTGAAGCCTATTTGGCCAAACGGAGTATGGCAAGCAGTTATCTGTGGCTCAATTACCGTGGCGGTCCTCTCAGCCGTATTAGTGCCTACAAAACCGTCAAAAAATATTTGGGAGTCTCTCCTCACGTTCTGCGTCATTCGTTTGCCTCTTCGCTTATTATCGGAGGAGCGGACCTGCGTGTAGTGCAGGAGCTTCTTGGGCACAGTTCACTGGAGACGACACAGATCTATACGCATATCCAGAAACAGAATTTGGCGGAGACAATGCAAAATTTCCACCCTTTGGGCTGATTTGGGTATGATTAGAGTATGAAAGAGATAGTAGAGTATTTACAGCAGAAGAACATTATTTTCAAATCGCTCAAAGAGATAGCACCCAAAGAGCTGGGAAGCCGGAAGAAGATCGCCCTCTATCTGGGAGTGGACCTCAAAGGGTACTATGCTCTCGTGATGCAGGTTGAGAAGAAGAGCAGGATACTTCGCAAAGAGGCTGCTGAACTGATGGCGCTGCATGAGAAATTGGAAAAATACATCGACAGCAGGATCATGAAAAAATATATCATAGTCAAAGCGCCGCTATGTTCCAAGGCCAAAGCCCTGCTGGAAGAGAACGGGTGGAGAGTGTACTTGAGTGAGGAGTGAAGAGTGAGGAGTGAGGAGTGCAGGGAGCGATTGCCATCGCACCAATTATTGGCCGATATCGGCAACACCCATTTTCATATCTATGATGGAAAGAGTGTAGTGCATTTAAGTTATCATGATGCGATTGAACAATATCGAAACAGACTGCTCAAATATATCTCCGTCAATGCCCATATCGAAAAGCAGATAGGATGCATCAAGGGGTGGGAAAACATCTCTTCCAAAATCGTGCTTCCGGGCGAGTACACGACAATGGGGGTGGACAGAAAGGCATTGTGCCTCAGTTATGATAACGGGATCTTTGTCGATGCCGGGTCTGCCATCACCATCGATGTGATGGAGGATGGCATCTACCGGGGAGGGTACATTTTCCCCGGTATCAAGGCGATGCTGGAGAGTTATGCGCGTATCTCTCCAGCACTGGATACGACACTGGATACGATGATAGACCTGACACAGCTTCCGTTTACAACAAAAGAGCAGATAAGCTATGGTATAATCGCGTCTATTAAAACACTCATAGAGAAGCATAAAGGGAATAAACCGCTCTACATGACCGGTGGAGACGGTGAACTGCTTTCAGGTTTTTTCTCAGGTGCTATCGATGATGAAGCACTTGTGTTTAAAGGTATGATGCATGCTTTGAAAGCAAGCCTGTAGGGTGGGCAATTGCCCACCAAAAATTAAATTTGTTCAGGAGGTGGGCAATTGCCCACCCTACGAGTATAAGGATAAAAAGATATGTTGACAGTAGCACTTCCAAAAGGGAGGATCGCAGAGCAGACTCTGGAGATCTTTGCAGAGATCTTCGGCGGGGAATTTAAATTTGAAGGCAGAGAGCTTATTTTGGATATGGGTGATTTCCGTTTCCTGAACGTGCGTAACCAGGATGTACCGACCTATGTGGAACACGGTGCGGCGGATATTGGTGTGGTTGGACTGGATGTCATTACCGAAAAAGAGCTCGATATTATCCGACTGCTCGATATGCAGCTTGGTAAATGTAAAGTAGCGATCGGAATCAGAAACGAAGATGAACTGGACTGGAACCGTCCCAATATCAAAGTAGCGACCAAAATGGTCAATATCGCCAAGAATTATTTTGCCAAAAAAGCTGTTGGTGTTGAAGTGGTGAAACTCTATGGATCTATAGAACTTGCACCACTTGTAGGTCTTGCCGATGCCATTGTGGACATTGTGGAGACGGGAAATACGATGAGAGAGAACGGCTTGAAGGTGGCAGAAGATATTATGGACTCTTCCGCACACCTCATTGCCAACAAGAACAGTTTTTATGCCAAAAAGGGAGAGATACTTTCGTTGTATGAGCAGATAAAAACAGTTGTAGAGAGCCGTGGCTAACAGTTCTGCTTCACTGGACCTCTATGCCAGAGTGGAGGACCTCCTTGGTGTCAAAGAGGCTGCTCCCTCCCTCTATGCGTACTATCTTCTTTTTCTCGATACTTTTACATTTGATTCACTGCTGGATGTGGGATGCGGTTCGGGTGATTTTCTGCGTCAAATGCAGGGGGCACTGGATATTCCCCGTATCAAGGGAATAGACCTGAGCCCTGTGATGGTAGAATATACCAGAGCCCAGGGGATCGATGCAGAGTGTATCGATCTGTGTGATCTCACTTCAAACTATGATGTCATCACGGCTGTATTCGATATGCTGAACTATCTGGACAAAGAGGGTCTGAAACATTTTTTAAACTGTATCTATGAACATCTGAACGAGGGTGGGGTATTCCTCTGTGATATCAATACGCTCTTCGGTTTTGAAAATGTGGCCGTCGGCTCCTACATTGTCGATGATGAAACGCGTTTTTTGACGGTAGACAGCGATTTTGAAGAGGGTGAATATATTTCGGAATTTACATTGTTTGAGAAAGAGGGAACGTATTTTAAAAAGTCCCGGGAGACGATCAGGCAGTATTACCATGATATTGAAGAGATCGTTGCATTGAGTGGTCTGGAACTTGTAAATTGTGAAGATATCAGCCTCTATGAGATGGAAGAGGCCGATAAATATTTTCTTGTTTTACGGAAAAGGTGACATTACTTGGCGATCAGTGTCGCTTCGGTATCGCCATTTAGTTCCAGTGAAATCGTAATATCCCCCGTCAGATTCTCTCCTACCCTATAATAATAATTCCCTTCTGCTTCAACACTGTCTGCAATACTGTAGATGGTTGGAAGCGGGTCATAGTTGAAGAAATTGATAGAGCCCATCTCATAGGTAATACCCTTATAGGTAGTCTGCATAAAATCACCTGTATTGTATGTAGGAAGGTCTTCCGGGCTTTCTATATTTGACAGCAATACGGCAATTCCCCACTCCCTCAGCAGGTCGTCAAATGTTTTTCCCTCTCCGTTTGCTGCTTTGTGAACGGCATCGACTATGGCAGATTCATCACTGTACTTGTTGTGTACTATATCGTGCAGTAGTTGTGCTCCTCCGTAATTCCTTATGAGGAAAGTTCCAAAAGCATTGACTTTGGAGTAGTCCTCCAGACGGTTGTTCCAGCTTGTAAGGGAAATCGTATTACTCTCATTGAAAAGCGGGTACCTTCCTTTGGTATTGCCGGTTTCGCCCGCACTTCCATCTGTATAGTCCACACCACGTGGCCCGTAGTGTTCTATTTTTGTCGCTACGATATCTTCGGTGGTTTCGGAGAGCATCTCGTTGATCCATGTTTTGATATCAGTATCGAGCAAGATACGTTTTTGGTAAAAGTCGATCATGTGCTGGAATTCATGTGCCAGTGTCGAGACCATCTCTTTTGGCCATGGATCGTTCATGTCCCACCCGTTTTCTCCATTGGCGAACATTACGGAGTCTGCATAGAACATGATTCTTTCATTGGAACCGGCTATAGAGCTTTTCGTAAAGTTGTCTTTGGACCAGAAGAAACCTATGGCACCGCCTTCCGGATTGTTGTCATTGTCGATATCTGTAAGAAGGATCGTGATTTCATGAGTATCTCCAATCAAACCGCTATGCCCGTTCGTATTGCTCCCCCATTCATTTTCGTAAATGTTTGTTACCCAGTCATAAATATCGTTGTCTTTGCCGGCTTTCAAAAAAGTATTGGCAAGGGCATCCACCATCGATTGGGTAATACACTTTTTCTTATTGCATCCCGAACCACTGTCGAAACTGTCGTTGGAAACCCAGATATTGAGTGTTTTTTTCCCATAGTTTGTCTCAATATCAGAGACGATTTTTCTTGCTGTAGCCGTGGTTTTTTTTAAACCGTCGGCATCAAGATAGAAGGTTTTACTGTCACCTTTTACATCATCGTTGCGTTGTGATGAGACTATTTTGGCTTCCGGTTCGCTATTCGAGGAGGATTTTTTTAAAAGTGTATCGAG
>Ga0256828_1001304_pt1 | contig 15701 bp, 28 predicted proteins | sample CV88metaG_FD_185993 | JGI IMG/M metagenome (GOLD analysis project Ga0256828, IMG submission 185993) | Hydrothermal vent microbial communities from East Pacific Rise, Pacific Ocean - CV88 | ecosystem: Environmental > Aquatic > Marine > Hydrothermal vents | place: Pacific Ocean: East Pacific Rise...
TTTTAACTTTTGATAATGATTATTTAACAATTTTTGATAATCTTCAATCAGGAAAAAAGAAAAGAAATGTTGGTGATGCTTTTAAACATATTGTGTCAGATAATTGGAAAGTTGATATGGTTGTTACTATGAATATTAGAGCGTTAAAAAATTATTTTGATTTGCGAGATTCTGGTGCTGCATTTTTTCAAATCCGTTGGCTTGCCGAAGAAATGAAAAAAGTTACTCCAGCAAAATATCTGAGATTGATAGACAAAAAATTCAACGAAAAGGAAAAATCAGAAAATGATTGATTATGAAAGCCGCCTAAAGGAGGCAAAGGAAATGCTCAAGGTCCAGAAGGACTCATATGATTATGATGAGTATATGCACGGGATGTACAATGGTATGGAATATATTTTATGCCTAATGGAAGATAGGGGACCTGAATTTCTGGAAGCTCCAGAAAAATGGACTCGAGATAATGAGGACCAAATAAAACCAAAGGAATCAGATGAAATTTAGAGTTTTTGAAAAACAAATATTGGAATTAAAAAGATTTTATGACGAAGCAGTCCTTCGTGATGAAAAAATTCAGGATGCTCTGGGTGGCGATACTCAGGTCATGACTGATTGGTGGGGTTCACATCTTGACAAATCCCTTGACATTCTGAAAGAGGAATTTAATGCTGATGGTGATATCATTGATTGGTTATTTTTTGACTGTATATGCTCAAATTCAGAGGAAACGACTCTCACCGTTGATGGCATAGAGTATATTGGGAATATCAAAAATGTTTTTCTGATTTTAACGAATTCATTGGATGAAAGGCTAGGAGACATTGTCATTGAAAGCCTTAATGAAGCACCTGAAACACCGGAGTATCGTGAAGAAGATTTGAGCACTTATTTTGAAGCACCGGTGCGGGAGGATGCTACTGAGGATAAACATGAAGGTCTGAATGAAAATGAAAAAATGGTTGATGGTACTCCTGTTTTGCTAGAACTTAAGGATTATCAAATAAAATTAGAATCAGTGGAACTCGCAGAAAAACTTGAAGAACTGGTTCATGAGAAATTTGATGATAATAATGGTGAATGGTCATTCCCTAAAGAGCATGATTATCGTGAATTTCTTGAAAGCACTTTCAAAACACTAAAGATTGATGCTAGAAATCTTGGCACTAAGAAAAAACTTCAATCTTATTTTATAGCAGTTCTATCGCAATTTACAAATTCTGAAGCATCAATGGATATGGCTATGATGGAGGTTAAAATCGTCCTTGAAAGAGGAGTGAGTATGGGTGAGATATACCACTATGATTTAGAGCAGGACGAAGATACGATCTATGGAGTCCTAAGATGGGAAGGCGAAGATGAGAGTCCTAAACAATTCTCAATATCAATCACTGACCAGGTTATCGTGACCTGGTCATAAGGATATAGGGACATAAAATGAAAAAAGAGATTAAAAAATATACTGTCGTTTGTGATATTTGTGAAACTGAATTATTTGATAATGGCATTAGGACAAACTGCGGGAAATTTGAGGAGCCATTTTTTAAATCATTGAGTGGAAAAATTGATTTATGCTATACATGTGCAGGCAAACTTTTTGCCACTCAAATTGCGATAAAGTTACCAGAAGTAAAACTGACTGAAATGGTGGAAAAAACCAGAAAGAGAATTGGCTCTGATAATTCTTTAGGTAGTATCAAGATTAACAATATATTACCTACAGGAGGATTCATTGGCACAAATTCTGCAGATACATTATTTTGTGCCAATGAAAATGAAAATCAAACACCTGAAACACCTGAAACACCTGAGGAAAAGGCAAGGAATGGGATGTTCAATGTTCACCCAGAATCTGAGATAAAATTTCAGACATCCAAGGACATTGATACTCCTAAAAATTTAAAGGATTTATAATGGGCATAGAAATTGAAAGAAAATTTTTGATAGATTTTGAAGCAGTAAAATCTCAAGGTTTCGATGAATCTTTTTATATCAAGCAAGGGTATATTCTGAATTCTCGTGAGAAGGTTGTAAGGGTAAGGGTCACTGATAATAAATCTTACCTTACGATTAAAGGCAAAAATGATGGTGCTTCAAGGCCAGAATTTGAATACGAAATACCAAAATCTGACGCAGAGGGTATGCTTAAAATGTGTTCTGACATTCTTGAAAAAACTAGACATATTTTTCATATTTTTGGAGATGTCTGGGAGATTGATGAATTTCATGGAGATAATGAAGGCCTTGTTGTTGCAGAATGTGAAATTCCTTCAAAGGATTATGACTTGACACTTCCTAAATGGGTCAAGGAAGAGGTCACCGACAAAACACAATATTATAACAATAACCTAAGCATAAACCCGTTCAAGGAATGGTAACCAATAAAATAAGGAGAAATAATGTTAACGAAAGATTGTTCAGGATGTAAATTCGTTTTTTGGGCTATAGGTATAGGCCAAGGAGTGAGATGTAATCACAAAGAAAATGTCAAATATAGACCGGAGGATAAGACAGGACCTGTTATTATCTCGTATGTACCAAAATGTGAATTTTATGAAAAAAGGGAGGATTATAATGACACCGATAGAGATTGATGAATTTAAGCAAAAAATTCAAAAGGAGACAATAGATTCTATTGTGAAAACCATAAAAATTGACGATGGTTATTTCTCAGGAAAACTGATTGTTCAGAAAACTTCATTGGCAGAGGACCCTTTTAAGGATTCATATTCTGCTTTATATGAATTAAGGTTAGTGCCGCTGAAATTCATAGAGGACACAATGGTTAGCAAAGGTATGGAAAAAATGTTCACTCAGGAGCCAAGGATCATCAAAGGTAGTTTTACATTAGGTAGAAAATTCTTTGAAAAAGAGCAAAAAGAAGACCTTATGATGAGATTGTATGACATCCTAGGCAAGGAAATTGCTAAAGATTTATTCATGAGAAATGCCAATGACATCAATATGACATTCCAAGGAATGCATTCCGAAGGCAAAAGGTACATCTAATGGCCGATTTTTTGACTCAAGAGGAAATCGATGCACTCCTAGATGTCTGTGATGATTTAGAAGAATTTGACTACGGCTCTGAAAGGTTCAAAGAAGTCTTTATTGAATATGATAAATGGGTTCATAAAGGCAGACCAGGATTTTGTCCTAATATTTCGGGACAAAATCCTGCTGAGATTATGAATGGGCTACAAAAAACTGAGGAAGCATATAAAAAGTACATTAAAGATACCAAGGAAAATCTGAAAAAATTCCAAGAATTTCATAAAAAACTTTTAGAAATCAGTGAAGATGAACCTGAAATTTTCATATAATTTTTCTGGTTTTTAAGTTCCTTTTAAAGTTTATTTGGTTATAATTATATCATAAGAACAAAAAGGAATATTATGATATTACTCTCAAAAATAAACTTATTTTTGCTTATGCTTAATTCTTTTATAATAGGCATAAATGTTCTAGGACTTATTATGTTTGGTCCTTCAATTACTCCTATTATAGCAATTGCTATAAGTTCATTTGCTATTAATTTAGTATTTAAAAATATCAAAAATGGAAGATAAAATGCAAAATCAAAAATATGATGAAATCTGGTATGTTACAAAATCAATTGGCATTAGCAAAGGCTTTAAGGTAGTTTACAATAAGCAAGAGGAAGTTGCTGTTTATCATAGGATAGGCGAATATGACTATGAACTCATTACTGTCCTTGATACAGAACAAAAAGAAATTCCTGAGAAAAAAAGAACGAAGTTTTTACAGTTATTTAGATATAATACTAAAATGGGAGATTTGAATGATATTAAGATTTTAAATAGTGTACCAGGATCATATGATATGCTATTTTTTAAAAATTATGAAGATGCTGCATTGGCTAAACTCATAATGTTTAAGAAAATCAAAGAATTTTTTGATACTGAAACGGAAAAATTAAAAGCAAAAATGGAGAGTAACCTCCCTAAAAATTATGATGATAGAATGAAATATCTAAGCACACTCATATAAAAATTTAGAAAAAGGAAAGAATGAATGAAGATAACTAATATAGACCATATATTAAAAGCATCATACTATGCAGATGATGTCGTTCTCATGAGAGGATTGCACGGAATAGGAAAAACTGAAAAAATAAGACAATACGCAAAGGAAAACGATTTTTATCTGGAGACTTTGATTCTAAGCCTAATGGACCAAGGAGACCTTATAGGAATACCAAATATACATGATGGCATTACCACTTGGGCTGCTCCAGATTGGATACAAAACATACAAAACAAAGCATGGCCAAAAAAATTTAACTTTGAAGATTTGGAATTTTCTGATAAAAATTTTGAAAAAGCAGTAAAGTCATTCAATAATCCGATATGCAGAGAGGCACTAAATGATTTATACAATGAGTATTATGGCACCACTCATACAGAGCCATTACTTACAAATCAAAGCAATGTTTCGTGTAAACTGTCTAAAAGTTCTGTGCTTTTTGTTGATGAGTATTCTAGGGCAGGAGCAGACATCCATAATAGTACGATGCAACTCATATTAGATAAAAGATTGCATAATCATATTTTACCTTATATAGACGGCAAACAAACACAGATTATCGCTGCCGATAATCCTTCAAATGGTGATTATCATGTGACCGAATTAGACCCAGCCAAAATGGATAGGTTTTTGATCATTGATGTTGAGGTTGATGAAGAAGGATGGCTTGCTTGGGCTAGAAATAATGGCGTTAATCAAATCGTGAGAGATTTTATCGTGGATAATATGACAAAACTGCATTTTATTTCAGAAGATGAGATTGGGGCAACACCAAGGTCATGGACAAAATTAGCAAAATTTATGGATTTGGCACAAAAAGGGCAAATCCCTGAAGAGTACATCCTTGACATTATGAGAGGTAAAATCGGTTCTGCACTAGCATCTCAATTTTATGTTTTCTTTAAAAATTATTCTACGAATATCAGTATTCAGGATATTGAGAAAATCGCAAAAGATGCATATATGAAAACAGGAGACATTAACCTAACGGCAGATGTCCTTGGCAAAAAACTTCAGGATATGGAGAGCATTACGAAATTAGAGCATGCTAGAACATTATTTGACAGGGACGAAGATGACATTCAGGATCCTTCAACAAAATTGGAAGATTTTGTACCTTTATTTGCTATGCTTTATAGTTTTGAAATTGAATTACTGACAAGTTTTCTGAAAGACAAAAAAGCAAACAACAAAGATTCATTCTATGGGCTTATGAAAAAAGATACAACAAAAGACCTTGCTAGAAAAATTAAAAGCAAAGTGGTTCCTGGTTCAAAATAATGAATGAATTATTCCTTGAGTATCATTCCAATTCTTATACATTAAGTGCATTATTGAATGGGGTTCTCGAAGTTTTATACATAGGAAAACCTCATGATTTCAAGAGTTTGAATTTATTTATCATTGAAAATTATATTTGTCAAAATCAAAAAGTTGCTCCAGGATTATTTCTTTTAAGGATGGGAGTTAATGAATTAAATGATTTAAATGAAGTTCTAAATAAAAGATTGAAAGATAAAAAAATAAAAACCAAATTGGGATCAGAATTAGACGGTTTGACATTAGAAACCGTAATAGAAAATGAAAAAAATGGTTCATTAATGTTATCAGGATTATTTGATTATGAGATAATAGAGGACAAATATCCTGAATATTACATTTAGGATTAAAGGGAAGATATGAGTAAAATTAATATAAGCAAAGGATCATATGCTGTAGTGAGAGATACTTTTGCTATATTGCATGTGGTAAAAATAACCACATATGCAGATGGTGCTTTTGGTGGGATTGTCGTGAAGAGTATTGAGCCAAGTTCATTGAATACAATTCATTTTAGGATAGAGGACGTTGAATTCACTTTTTCAGAAAAACCTAACATAGAAAATCTTGAAGATGATTACCCAGAATTATGGATTTAAGTATCATATAAGTATCACTATGCTATAATTATAACATAAGAAAAAAAGGATAGAAAATGTATAAAATAGAGATTAGAAGTGCAGAAAATGGTACTACAACAAAAACAAAATTTTATCAAACAGAAAAAAGCCTTAATATTTGGTTACCAAAAATGGAAAAAAGATGGTGTGCTTTAGGTAATAATATAGTTACATTTAAACACATAGATAATGGATGGGTTAGTGTTCCTGAATCATTCAAACAAAGCACGAGAAAATAATATGAATACATCGCTCAATGAAGCATTTGAAGAACATCTAAGAAAATGCAAAATTTACAAAAACCTAATTCCTAAATTTAGAACTGAACTCTTGATAAAGAAAACAAGCCCAAAAACAACAATGCAAGTATATTTTCAGACACTGCAATTAAACGATTATATTAAGGGTTTTATAGAAGTCAGGGAAGAATTTATTAAGCTGTACACTTTCGGTGATTTATTTCAGAGTCAGAATTTTCTGCCTGTAAATTCATTATGGTTATTCGTAGACAACATAAAAACCAATCAAAATAACTTTGTTCATTTGATTGATAGTTCTTTTATAAATTCCAAAAATCAATCACTTAGATTGTGGGACATTGATTATGAAGAGGTTTTGAACGACTGGGAAAAATACATCGATATAATGATTGAAAAATTAGAAAATATCAATGATGAATGGTGCACTCATTATTTAAACCTTTTTACAAATGACAGTTCTGTTTTAGTGAACGGAAATGGCATGGAATTATTCAAAATTCTAAGCACACCAGAAGAAAATTCAATGAATTTATTTGACATTACCATGATATCATTTAAGGTTAGCGGGAGAGAAATTAGAAACATAAAACTTAATCCTGATGACATCAGGACTAGCCTAGATTTTGAACTTTTTCTGAGTGAGGAATTAGGCACAATATATCCTGAATGTTTTTTGTAGGGAAATAAGGAAAAGGAGAGAAAATGAAAAAAGATTTTATTTTCCCGGAACATCAAGTTCTATATAGCTTCCTATAAGGTGACCTAATCCCGAATTTCTCATCCTACTCCTTACTTGAGGGGTTTTACCTAATGTATCATCTTTATTAGTATTCAAAAGTCCTTGTGAGAATTCCTTAATCTCAGACCTTAATTGTTTACTTTTAATGATATTGCCTTCGCCATTTATGATTTTGAATAAATCCTTGATTTTCCTATTATTTTCTCGCTTTTTACTTGATATTTGCTTGCGTCTGGTTGTAATGGTTCCATCTTCAAGTACAATTTCTTTATCTCTGGTCGCCTCAGATTTTAAGGCCCTCTGTAAGGCTATTGTTGTTATGGTCCCATCTTCAAGTATGATTTTTTTATTTAGTTTTTTCGAAACCTTTTTGCCTGCTTCTAAGGCTACGGAACTTTTTGAACCATCTTCGAGTGTGATTTCTTTGTTGAGTGCATTTTTGTGTTTTATAGTTTTTACCTCAACTTTATCAGGATTATTCTTATACCATTCTGACATTCCTTTACTTCTTTCTTCCATCTTTTTTTGAAACTCTTCTGGAGGTATTAAGTCAGATTCAGTTATTCTTTTGATCTTTAAATCTTTATTGTGCATGGCACAAAAAGCAAACAGTTGTCCATAGTCATCTATTGCTTCAGTAAGCAACCAATGAGCATAGTAATGATCGCTATATAATAAATGAGTACCATTCCACGGATTTTGTCTTAAATCTTTATACTCATTAAATAATGCTTCGGGAAGTATATGATGATGGGAAGATAAACTATATCCTTCTTCATCTTTAATTCTATCCTTTTGATTTTTATATATACAGTATTCTATGTACTGTTCCAGTTTTTCTTGAGATATAATTTTTATGTCGGAATTAAGGAATTCCTGTAGTATTTTATTTTTCATGAGTGTTCTCCTAAGTTTATTAGGAAGCAGAAGGGTTTGGTCGGCTTCTTGTTTCCTTTTAATTATTTATATTTTTATATATACCCTATTCCAGAAGCCGACCAAGGAACAAAATAGGGTATATATAAAAATATCTTATATGAATATTATATCTAATCTTTACTTAATTTATCTTGTAATAATTCAATTTCTGATTTCAGTCTGACAATCTCCTTTTTATTGGTAAGTTCTTCAAGCTCTTTTAGTTTCTTGTTTATATCTTCTTGAGTTATACTTTCAAATACAAATTCTCTAAATGTTTTTATTATATTATTCATTATTTAAGTTCCTTTTAAGTAATTTTTAGTTATAATTATTTATATAGAAGAAGGATTATGATATGAGTAATGACTGGAAAAGAGATATGTTCGAAGAGGCCGTAGCAAACGGCTTTAGTAATCCATTATATAAAGGAGAGTATGAATTTTATTTTCATGTCCTTGCGCAATGTAAGGTTTCTATGACATCAGATATAGAACTTGCAGGTGTGAATTTTCAAGGAACAAAATATTGCTTATATATCAATCCTGAAAATTTTGATATTCTGCCATTGAATGAACGCCTTGGGATTCTGAAACACGAAATGCTACATATCCTTTTCAATCACATGGACCGAAAAGGCAAAAGAGAGCATAAGCCTTTCAACATTGCAGCGGATGCGGCTATCAATCAGCTCATCAAGGATTCAGATTTACCTGAAGGTTGCATAACACCAAAATCTTTAGAGAAAACACTGAAAAAAGAGGGCTTTGATATAAAAATTCCAAAGAATGAGAATGCAGAGACATATTACGATTTGCTTCCGTTTGACCCTGATGCTAAGGATGGCGATGAAGGCAAGGACTGTGAGGATTCAGGAGATTCTGATGGTGAAGGCTCAGGAAAGCCAGGAAAATCTGGAGACCCTGAAGAATTTTATGAAGGATTGTGGAATGATAATCCGCTTGATAATCATGAAAAATGGGATGAGTCGGAGGGCGATGAAGACCTCAAAAAAGACATTACAAAAAATATGATCGAGAAGGCAGCAGAAAAATCGAGAGGCAATGCACCTTCAGAATTAGGAATCTTCCTTGACATCTGGACGAGAAAGCCAGTCGTATCATGGAAAAAAGTTCTCAGAAACATAGCGAGTAACAAAAAAGCAAACAAGGTTTCTACAATCATGAAAAAATCTCGCAGATTCCCGAAACGACCTGATATCAAGGGTTCGAGGAAGGATAGAACATGGGATTTAATGTGCATAATAGATACGAGCGGGTCAGTATCAAATGAAGAAATCTACATGGGATTATCTGAAATAAATGAAGTATGCAAAATTATGGATTCCAATATGAAGGTATTACAAGTTGATACTGAATGTTCAGAAATAGAGGAATATGATCCAAATAAAAAAACTTTTGAAAGGAAACATTGCGGGGGCACTTATATAGCGGCTGGAGTAGAGTATCTCTATGATAATAATATTAACTCTGATGCAATAATTGTCATTTCAGATATGTATATTGAAAATATAACAACAGATGAATGGTGGCTAAAATACAAAAAGCCTGTGATTTTTCTGAGCACAAGTGGTCATATACCAGAAGTAAATAAAAATCACAGGATATTTAATTTAAAGGACGCATAATGGGTTACGATTATAACAAAATCAGAAAACAGTGGGAACCAATAAGATTCTATTGGGATGGAACAAAATTATGGGGCATATACCCAGGAGATTCAAAATATGGCAAAAAACCTCATGAACGAAGATACACCAAGGGTCCTGTAGATCCTAATGATCCTTCAGCCATTTCTGAAAAGAGAACAGCATTTAAAATGTATCATAGCAGCATATCTCCCGAGAAGGCATGGGATTTATATCCTGAATATTTTATATGAGAATAGGAGAATAATATGGTAGAATTGAATAAAATCGCTTTGACTGAAAGGAAAGTCTATACTCAAAAAGATTTTGTAAATAGCGCTTATGATAATAGACAAATAATTATAGACGATGTCTCGCTGCAACATGACAAATACGTAGAATACGAAATAAATGAAAGACTTAAGAAATTTGACTTAATATATGACGAACTTGAGGAATTTATTGAAAAATATGAGCCAGAGAGATTGATATGAGTCATTCACATGGTTATGTAAGAGCAGACAGCATTTTCGAGGGTGATGGAATTTATGATGATTTTGATGGCGTTAGGGAAGAGGCTGAAATTCAGGGAATATCTAACAGTGCTGACTGTCAAATGTTTGTAAATGAATATTTTGAGAAAAATTATCCTGGATTTTTTAAATGGATAAATTACAATCTTTATGACGATGTTCTTGCTGAATATTATCCTTTTGATGATGGTAGTGGTTATGCTGTTTATATTCATTTGAGCAAAAGGCTCAGAGATATGATAGAAGATAGATTTCCTGAAAGATTTATTTGATTTTTATCTAAAATTAAGTTTGATTTAGTTATAATTAACAATAAGAAAAAGGAAATAAATATAATTTTTTGAGAATATAAATAATACTATAAGAGGTGTTAAATGTGTATATAGGGCTCTTTCCGGTTCCTCTATATACATTTAACTTGAACCGGAAATTCAACTCTTATAATATTAATTATAGGAGGATTATTCTCATGAAAATCCCACAAACAAAAAGATATAGTATATATAAAAATTTAGTTCTTCAAGATGAAAGAAGTAAAAAGTTAAATTTTGAACCAGATGGTAGAGAACACTATGTATATAGAGTTACAGACCATACTAGGACAGAAAAGGAACATTATTATGGTTCTCATACACCACAAAAAGGAAAGAAGTATAATTCCTTGGAAGAGGAATTTTGGACATATAAGACATCTAGTAAATATAATGTTCTTAATGAAAATAAAAAGGAGAATTACAAAGTTAAAATATTAAAAGTATTTGATAATCCTGCAGATAAGATCATATATGAGTCATTCTTACATCAATACTTCAATGTTAAATTAGCTACTAAGTTTTGGAATGAGAATAACCAAGGCCCTTTTGGTTTTGATAATACAAGAACTACGGTTGTTAAGGACGAAGAAGGAAATATCTTATGGGTAGATACTACAGATGAAAGGTTTTTATCAGGCGAGTTGGTCGGGATAAATAAAGGGAACAAGAATCCAGGCAATAATTTGGGCAAGGTAGCTTGCAAAGATGATAAAGGAAATACATTGCAAGTATCAAAAGAGGAATTTTCATTAAATGATAATTTAGTTGGACATCAAAAGGACACGGTCACTGTTATCGAAATAAAGACAGGCGAAACAAAAAGAATACCTACTTCTTTATTTTATGCCAACAAGGATTTATATCAAGGAGTTCAAAAAGGAAAGAAATGCGATATGACTATTAGAAATAAACTATCAAAAAAATATAACTTATTTGACAGGAAAGGTTTGATTGCATCAGATGTTTTGGCTTTAGATATTAGGAATATACACCGAGGCTTAGAGCAAACCTCCAAAGAGAATCCCCTAGGTTCAACAAGACAAAGTAAGGTTATGCTCAACCAATATAACAACATGCTATTGGTTGGCTGGTATGTAGAACTAATTAAGGAGTGAATAAAATGAATATAATATGTTTAGATATAGATTGTACTATCCTTCCATCAGATGTTAATTATTTTGGTAGAACAGAGGATTCTCTACATATTTTGGAGATTAACCTTAAAAGGCTAAGAATGATTATTGAAAAATATGACTTTAAGGTTTTTATCACATCAAGTTGGTACATGCTTTTATCACTGAAAGACGGAAATTTAGGATTAAAAACTGACAGAGAAGATTATATGACTCTTATGGGCTACGGACTAATGAAGAAGTATATAGGAAAATATATTATAGGATTATCAGATGGTAATCGAGATGATGACATAAGGCTGCTAAAAAGTCATGTGAATAATAAAATTGTAGTTTTGGATGACTGGGATTTATCAGAGCACAATTCTGATACCTGTTTATTCATCGAAATGAACGGTTTTATTTCAGGTAATGTAGGCTTTAAGATAGATCAATTTATGAAAAAATAAAGGAGAAAAAATGGCAGATATATATGTACCTTATTTTGAAAGGGCAAAGGAAGGAGACGAAGTCTTCGGTTTAGTGTACGGAAAGGGTGTTATTGCCAGTGTTTGGGGTGATGGTCACTATACATTCGAGGTAGAATATGAAAACGGAAGTGTTGTTCCATATACGAATGAAGGTTATCCAGGATGGAATACAGGAAAATTTGATTTTCAGACAGTGTTCTATGCTAATGACATTGATTTTACAGAATTAGATTTTACACCAACTGATGAAGTTTTATCACCGAAAAAAATAATCAAACTCAGAAACAAAAATTCTTTGGAAATTAAGTGTCCTTCAGGAATTTGGCAACCTCTGGGCAAATGTCCTGGTACTATTGCAGATGAATACCTTGAAGATGGCAAATTTCATTTATTTAGAAAAGGAGAAAATAATGCATAATCAAAATATTCCTGGCATTCCTGAAATAACAGATAAGGTAATAAGAGAATACTGGGAAAGTTTAAATGCTATGAGATTTGATAAAACTTCGGAGATATTGAAATCTTATCAAAAAACAATTAAGGAAATGGAAAGACTGGTATACAACACCAAAATGCCACTAGGCAATGAGTATGCAACACTAATGCTCCCATTCACTCAATGGTTAATAGATGAAAAGGCAATTCATGAAAACTAGGGTATCAATGGAAGAACAATACACAACACTATCTGCAATATATGATAGCATAGAGACAAAAGAGAAAATTCTAAATTCAGTTAATGAGGCCATAAGTATATATGATATTACCCCTGATGTTATGGTAAAGCCTAATGATCACATGACACCTGGTTCCGGAAGAGTAGTCATAGAATTTAGACTGAACCAGAGAATTATAGGTGATTTTATGGAGTATATTATCAATGATTGCAGCCTAGTTTTAGAAAAATAAAGGATAGAAATGAGAGAAATTTTAGAGAGTATTAATGAAAATACTTGGATTATATCAGATACACATTTCGGTCATGCAAATATTTTGTCGTTTGAGCCTTGTAGGCTTACCCAGATGCGTATAGATGGTTATGAAGCAGATGAACATGATCAATGGATTATAGATAATTGGAATACTGTAGTTCAGCCCGGGAGCACAGTACTTCATCTTGGAGATTTTGCCTTTAAACCTGGTTTTTATACTCCTAAATTCAATAAATGTTACGAAGAAAAATTCAAAAATGTTTCTTCTAAAGAGTTTAAGGATATGATAAAAATAATAAAGCCAAGGTCACTCGATGAGATAATGCATTTTTTGCTCAGTGAACGAAAAGGTGCTTCTGATGGTATGAATAAAGACCAGTTTAAATCTATTATCTCAAATTATATTCCTGAACAGGAATATTATCAACGATATGAAGATTTACTTAACGGAAATATCGTACTCATTCTAGGCAATCATGATCCTAAGCCTAAGCAATTTTTGAACAGAAACATAAAAGTGATAGATGGTTTTTATCACTTTTCCGGTGACGAGTTTGAAATTCTGAATAAGGTTCAGCATCCAGACCCAATGTTTAGTGGTTTTGTAAAGCAAATAGGAGATAAAAATTATTTATTTTGTCATTATGCACTGTTCAATAATGATTCTTGGGACCTCAATAATAAAATGATAGCACCTAGGATGAAAGTTCTTGAGACTATATACAAAGCAAATGGATGTGATTGCAATATTCACGGACATTTACACAGTAATAAAAGTATTTTTGAGGATAGTATCAATGTTTGTTTTGAGCATTTATCGTATATGCCTCAAAAACTAAAAAGTTTAATTTAACATATCATAAAAGGAAAATAATGAAAAATTTATCATTAACAGTAACAGAAGTAATGAGAGAAGCGGCACTTGACATAGTGGAGATAATGATTCTGGAAGAGCAAGAATTCAGGATTGTAATTTGGAATAACGATAATTGGAATGAACCTCTTCCTGAAAGGATTATGGAAGCATTTCCTGCTCAATTGGTTTTAGACATAAAAGAGCAATCATTGTTAGATTCATACATTGACGAACAAACAGGAGAAATCGTTTTATGTACAGCTTTTGACGGTATGGATTATGCTAAGGTTCTTGAACTAGGTGAGATTATTGCAGTCCTAAGTCTTGATGGGCAGCCGCTCATTCTGAATGATTTTCCTCAAGACAAAACACTCGATGAGATTCATGATATCAATGATCAATACATGTTCCCAAAAAGTGTGCAGGAAATGGTGGAAATGATCAGTGCTGATGGTATTGAGGAATCAGCGGCAGAACATAGTATCAATATGTTCCTTAGAAACAATCCTGAACTTTCAGAAAAAATAAAGTTTTTAGGATCGGGTTCTGCATTTAGCCTTGCAGAGGAAAATTATCAATCAAATATTTTAATCTCCGCGGGCGATAAAAATCTTCTTTATGACTGTGGAACTTCAATTCCTGAGGCATTGAATGCCAAAGGAATGAAACCTCAAGATTTAGATGCTATTTACATCAGCCATCTGCACGCAGACCATGCCGGGGGCATTGAATATGTTGCCTTTAAAACATTTTTTGAAGTTTTTGCATTCGGAAAAACTGAATTTGGTTCAATGAAACCAAGTCTTTATGGGCATAGCACGATACTCAGTGAAGGTTGGGATAACACATGGAAGGGCGGACTTCAGTCAATCCAGGGACAGACAAATTCCCTTGAGACATATTTTGACACACATTATATGGAGAGCAATACCGATTTCAATTTTCATAGCATTAGAGTTCAGCCAATCCAAACCATTCATGTTGTTGATAATCGTATGATAAATCCGAGTTATGGGATTACGGTTCAAGAACGAAAAGATACTCATGAAGGGACAATCTATGGTGAAAGGGTTTTTATCTCAGGAGACAGTCAGTTCGCGCCAAATTCTATGCTTACATATTTTAAACAAGCTGATGTAATTTTCCATGATTGTGAATTTGCTGTTTATGACAATTCTGTTCATGCGCAATTCCATGAACTGAAGACATTGTCAGAAGATACAAAGAAGAAAATGTGGTTATATCATTATTCACTGAATGGTAAGACTTTCGAGGAACTGGAAGCTGATGTGCTAGATGCAGGGTTTGCTGGTTTAGTAAAAAGAGGTCAAGAATTTGACTTTAATAATCTAATATAAGGAGGAAAAATGACTTTTGAAAGATTATCAGAATATCTGATCGATTTACAAAATATTGCTTCAGATGAAAATTCTTTGGCCGGAAAAGAAGCAAGAAAAATGTTGAATGATGATGCTACGACACATAATGTAGACGCACTTATCGTTCTTGTCGATAGATATTTTCAAAATAGAAAGCCAAGAATAGTTTAGAAGGCTGAAGATTTATTATCTTCCATTTACACGTCTGATTTTAAAATCAGGTTCCGCGATTTTTTAAGGAGTTAAAAAAATGAAAAAAATGTTATTTGCTATGATTATGGTTATGGGTATGTTAGTTGGAGCTGCATCTGCGGTAGTTACGGATGATACGATTGAAGATAAGTCTGCTGTTGTTATTGGAGCTAAAAGTATGGTGGCTGTTTATGATAGAAAGGAATATTTAGTAAAAAATCAGAATGAAGGTTCTATGGCTGTTACACTTAATAAAAATGTTTGTTCGAATAAAGATTTCAAGTCACTTATTGATAAGGGTTTTATCGTTCAATTCATTTACCTCTATTCAGACGGAACTTTA